>Ga0208398_100118_pt1 | contig 73915 bp, 67 predicted proteins | sample LakWasMe79_HOW10_2_FD_183905 | JGI IMG/M metagenome (GOLD analysis project Ga0208398, IMG submission 183905) | Freshwater sediment methanotrophic microbial communities from Lake Washington under simulated oxygen tension - Sediment Metagenome... | ecosystem: Environmental > Aquatic > Freshwater >...
CTAAATGATTTTTAAAAACTTCAGACATAATTTCTCTGCAAAGGTTAAATTTGATTCTATTATTTACTCACCAAATTTACTAATCATTCAATCCTTTTCCGTTTAGAATTTGCGGAATACATTTTTCAACTCTTGATACACGGGTTTTGGATTGTTTGGGTGCCGAGAAATGCAATAAATAGGCTTTTTGTCTTCCGGGAGTAAGAGCCTCAAAAGCAGTTTTTAACTCGGGGAATCCGTCGAGTTTTATTTTAAATTCATCAGCAACGAGGAATTCTTCGGTTGTTTTGAATTTTACTTCCAAACCGGCTTTTTCGACTTCGATGGCTTCATAAATATAAGCTTTGAGAATAGTTTGCTGTTCTACAATTTCCTCAACATTGGTGAATCGAATCTGGCGGGCCGACTGTACATTTTTGGATTGCTGAATCAAAATACCATCAGAATCATTCAGCAACACTCCTTTGAAAAATAAAAAGGCACAGTATTCTTTGAACTCGTGAATTAATACAATATTGTTACCTTGAAACGTATAACAGGGGCAACCCCATTTCAGCTCTTCGGAGAGCTGGCAATCCAGAGCAATTATTCTCAATAGCTCCAATTCCTGTTGCCATCTTTGGGAATTGGCAAAATAAAAATCAACTTTTGGATTCATCTGTTTGTGTGATTTATCATTTTTTTTTGATGACGGCAAAAATGCAAAGTTAATTCCTTTTAGCCCCGGTAGAAGTGAAAATCCTCTTGTGCCGGGGTTCGGCACAAGAGATTGAAGCGGATAACGGGACCAATGCCTATTGAAAACACCCTATCTTTCTGCTCCAAAAATCTCTGGTTACAAATAACTCAACCACCATATTTCTTTATGAGCCCTTTTATACTGGTCAAACATTTTGCACAATGGATAGAGCATAAGAATAACTGCAATCCAAACTGCATAAACAACCCAAAGACTGAAGCCATAACCCTGCATGTTTGGCTCAAGTCCTATCCATGTTGACAGTATAAGTTTTTGCCAGCCAAAACCCGACAGTTCAGCAAAAATTATTGCCAGTATATGAATCAGGTAAAGATGCAGTATGTAATAAAAAAATGGCGCCCTGCCAAAAGTGGCGAAAATATCCACAATCTTCCCTTTGAATTTTTCAGTGTTGGCCAAAAACAAGATAGTCGCGCCCAAAGTCATTAATAAATACAAAAACGATGGCGGGTATTTATTTGGATTTAGAAAACTCATCAGATTTTGAGAAAAGTTTCCGTAGTCTATAAACGGTGTGGGATCACCATAAAAATTAGTCAATCGTAACAGAATAAAAACCAAAATGGCAATTCCTCCAATACAATTGAACAACTTTTTCCGTTTATTACTATCAAAGTTTTTATCATAAAATGCGCCAAAATAATACCCCAACGGCATTACTGCAATCCATGGAACAAACGGATATCCAATCACCAATTGAGTATTTTTAGTCACCTGATAAGCAGACTGCTCATGAACCAGATCCCAGAAAATATTTCCCGGATAATGAATATTATCAAACAGGTTATGACAACAAATAAGCAACAAACTAAAAATGAGTATATAAACTCTCGGCAAATAAATCAACCCTGCCAAGATAATCATACTAACTCCTAATGACCATATTACCCGCAAACCGTAACTCCTGAATTCAACATCAAAAGACCAAGCAAAACCCACAATTGTCAACTCAACAAAAATCAGCCAAAGACCTCGTTTTAATAAAAAATCTGACAATTCAATTCGTGTTCTTCTTTTACCGGCCATAAATGCGGAGAGTCCTGCCAAAAAGCTAAACGCAGGTGCGCAAAAATGGGTTACCCATCTTGTAAAAAAAAGTGGTAACGTAGTTTGAGTAGGATCTGCCGGGTCAAAAAAGAAAGCTGAATAATGAAAATAATCTCTCACATGATCGAGAGCCATCAAAATCATCACCAAACCTTTCAGCAAGTCAATTGATTCTATTCTAGTACTGGTAACTGTTGCCATAGACTAGTTTTATTGGATAGTTAGGGTTAATAAAAACACATTTTTATTTAGCAGAATACTGCAATAAACTAAACACAACATGCTTTTTACTAGTAATTTAGTTCTAAATTAATCCTTTTTTTCGGATTTTCCAAAACTTGAAAATTCAGAGTAGTTTTGTTTTTTTATAAACAAATAACACTTCGAATACATTGGGATAACATAGCGGACTTACTTTCGTAAAAACTAAAAATGAAAAGACGAAGAAAGATCCCGTTGGTCGTTGTAAGCGATGTTCACTTAGGCACATACGGTTGCCACGCCAAAGAATTATTACAATATCTAAAATCGATAAACCCTCAAACATTGGTCCTCAATGGCGACATTATCGACATGTGGAGTTTCACCAAAAGCTACTTCCCGGCCGCACACATGAATGTGCTGCGGCAAATCATAAAAATGTCCAATCTAGGTACCAGAGTCATATACATTACCGGGAACCACGATGAAGCACTTCGCAAATATTCCGATTTTATTTTGGGCAATTTTGAATTGGTTGACAAACTGATATTGGATTTGGACGGCAAAAAAGCGTGGATTTTTCATGGAGATGTATTCGATTCCTCAACCAAAGGCTATGCCAAAATACTGGCAAAACTTGGCGGAAAAGGCTATGATCTATTGATTTTAATCAACAGCCTTATCAATTGGTTTCTGACTATTTTGGGCAAAGAAAAAAGAAGCTACTCCAAAATGATTAAAGACAGCGTCAAAAAGGCCGTTTCTTTTATATCCAATTTTGAAACTACTGCTGCCGATGTGGCTATCCAAAAAAATTACAGTTATGTAGTTTGCGGACATATTCACAAACCCCAGATGAAAGAAGTGAAAAACGAGCACGGAAAAGTTTTGTACCTCAACAGCGGTGATTGGATTGAAAACCTCACAGCTCTGGAATACAAAAAACAAAAATGGAGTCTTTATCATTACAAAACGGAGCATTATAAAGACAAAGATACTGACAGCAATGAAGATAAAATAGTCAATGACATTGTCAATAAGATTCTTTCTTAAACCTTTAAACAGTAAGCAATGAAAATATTTTACGCTATACAGGCAACCGGCAACGGACACATCAGCAGAGCCACCCAATTATATCCCTATTTACAAAAATTCGGAGAAGTTGATTTTCTCTTAAGCGGAATCAATGCCAGTCTGGATATCAGTTTGCCGATAAAATTTAAAAGTGACGGCTGCAGTTTGCACTACAGCAAATGCGGTGGATTGAATTATTGGGATATTGCCAAAAATATTCGTCCCAAACAAATCTATAAAGATGCGGAATCACTGCCTTTAAAAGATTATGATGTGGTTATCAATGATTTTGATTCGATTACTTCCTTAGCCTGCAAAATGCAGAAAGTGCATTCGATTCAATTTGGCCATCAGGCCAGTTTTATATCTCCAAAAACACCCAGACCCGAAAAGAAAAGTATCATGGGAGAAATGATTCTCAAGCATTATGCTCCTTCTCCAAAAAACATCGGACTTCATTTTGACCAATACGATGATTTTATTTATCCTCCCATCATCAAAGATGAAATTGTACATGCCGAACCGAAAAATTCAGGTCACATTACCGTTTATCTGCCCTCCTTTCAACAAGACTGCCTGGAGAAATCATTCAACAAACTTCCAAACTTAAAATTTCACTGGTTTTTGAATGGTATTAAAAACAAACACACGATTAAAAACATTACCTATTTCCCGGTTAATCAACAATATTTCAATAAAAGCCTCATAAAATGTGAAGGCATTATCACCGGAGGAGGATTTGAAACCCCTGCCGAAGCCTTATATCTTGGAAAAAAAATACTATCTATTCCTATCCGAAAACATTATGAACAGGAATGTAATGCGGCTGCGCTCAAGAAACTGGGAGTTCCCGTACTGTATGATGTAGGAGATGATTTTGATTTGATAATCGAAAACTGGATAGATTCCCCCATAAAATATCCAAATATGAAAGCCAATAATATTCCTCAAACCCTGGAGTTTTTGTTTGACACCTATCATGATTAAAACCTTCTTTCACAAATAAAAAAACCGAAGCTTTACTGCCTCGGTTTCTTTATTTTAGATTCGAATATTCTAAGAAATTTTAAGTCTTAGCGTCTTAGAAACTCAGTAGCTTTGAGACTTTATAATAATCCCGCTCTTTTCAACAAAGCATCCGGTTTTGGCTCCTGTCCTCTGAAGCGTTTGTAGAGCAACATAGGATGTTCGGTTCCGCCTTTTGAAAGTACATTTTCTTTGAATTTCTCAGCGACTTCCTTGTTGAAAATACCGTTTTCCTGAAAATATTCGAAAGCATCGGCATCGAGAACTTCGGCCCATTTGTAACTGTAATAACCCGAAGAATATCCTCCCTGGAAAATATGTGAAAAAGCAGTACTCATCGCATTTTCTTTTACATCCGGATACAATTGGGTGGAAGCAAATTGCTCGGTTTCAAAAGTTTTGATATCAGTAATGTTTGTCGGATCTTGACCGTGCCAACCCATATCCAATAATCCAAAACTCAATTGACGCATCGTTGCCATTCCTTCAAGGAAACTAGCACTTTCTTTGATTTTTTCTACATATTCCTGCGGAATAACTTCTCCGGTTTCGTAATGGTGTGCAAACAAAGCCAAAGCTTCTGGTTCGTAACACCAGTTTTCCATAATTTGGCTTGGCAATTCCACAAAATCCCAATATACTGATGTCCCGGAAAGATTTGGGTACGTAGTATTGGCCAGCATTCCATGCAATCCGTGACCAAATTCGTGAAATAAAGTCGTCACTTCATTAAATGTCAAAAGAGACGGCTTGGTTTCTGTTGGTTTTGTAAAGTTGCAAACATTAGAAATGTGTGGTCTTTCGTTTACGCCGTCTTTGATGTATTGTGATTTGAATGAAGTCATCCACGCACCGTTTCGTTTGCCTTTTCTCGGAAAGAAATCGGCGTAGAAAACGGCTACCAATTCGTTGTTTTTATCGGTTACCTCATAAGTGGTTACTTCTTCATGGTATTTGTCAATGTCGAAAACTTCGGTAAAAGTCAATCCATATAGTTTTCCTGCAATGGTAAAAGCACCGTTTAGAACTTTCTCTAATTGGAAATACGGTTTGAGTTTCTCGTCATCCAAATTGAATAATTGCTGTTTCAATTTTTCTGAATAATAAGCACCATCCCATTTTTCGAGTTGTTCGATTCCGTCCAGTTCTTTTGCGAAAGCGGACAACTGGGCAAATTCTTTTTGTGCCGCAGGTTTGGCTTTGGCCAATAAATCATTGGAAAACGACAATACTTTCTCAGGGCTTTCGGCCATTCTTTCTTCAAGAACAAAATGGGCGTGAGTTTTGTATCCTAAAAGATTGGCTCTTTCAAAACGCAGATTTGCAATTTTCAAAACAATCTCCTGATTGTCCAATTCGTTATTCTGAAAACATCTTGCGCCAAAAGCAATTGCAATTTTTTTACGCAATTCACGGTTGTCTGCATACGTTACAAACGGCAGGTAACTAGGGTGATCCAGAGTGAAAATCCAGCCATCTTTTTCCTGTGCTTTCGCCAATGAACGTGCGGCTTCGATAGTTCCTTCCGGTAAACCGGCCAAATCTTTTTCATCGGTAAGATGCAATTCGAAAGCATTGGTTTCGGCTAAAACATTTTCACCAAATTGCAGACTCAATTTTGATAATTCTTTGTCGATTTCTCTTAATTGATTTTTTTTATCGCCGGGTAAATTAGCGCCATTTCTGGAAAAGCTTTTATATTGTTTGTCCAGAAGTGTCTTTTGTTCGGTATTTAAGTCCAAAGAATCCATTTGCTCATAAACCGCTTTGACCTTGCCAAATAAATCTGCATTCAAACGAATATCGTTTCCAAATTCAGATAACAATGGTGAAACATCCTGTGCAATTTTTTGCATTTCGTCACTCGTTTCAGCCGAGTTTAAATTGAAAAAGATGTTTGTAACCCGATCCAATGTATCTCCGCTAAATGATAAAGCTTCAATTGTATTTTCAAAAGTAGGATTTTCGGTGTTATTTACAATTGTGTCAATTTCGGCTTTAGCTAAACTAATTGCTTCTTGAAATGCTGGAAGATAATCTTCGTTTTTTATTTTAGAAAATGGCGCAGTGTCTAGCTTGGTGCCAAATTTTTGAAGAAGTATATTCATGTCTATTGTTTTGTTTTATTCCAAACAATTGGATATTACTGTTTTATGTTTTGTTTCTTTTTAAGAAAAAATGAAGAAAAATATGTTAAATTTTATATGCACTGTGTATTTTGTCGATTATTTGTGTACTTTTGTCGAGAAAATAATCAACAAACGAATTGATTTATCGGAAATTATATACTCTTTTTGTCCCAAATAAAAAGATAATAGAATAAATACCACACTTGTTATTGATAAAGCTAAATCTCCCCCAAGTTTAGATTTTACAGTATCAAAAAAGCTCCTTTTTCAGGAGCTTTTTTTTATTTATTCAGGTTTTCAGAAGATTTATAAACTGCTTCTTTCAAGCCTTCTTTATATGTGATGATTTTGTCCAAAACAGTTGTGTCGGCACTTCCAATGATTTGTGCAGCAAGAATTCCGGCATTTTTTGCTCCGTTTAAGGCTACAGTTGCAACGGGAACACCTCCAGGCATTTGTAAAATCGATAATACACTGTCCCAGCCATCAATAGAATTGCTTGATTTTACAGGAACTCCAATCACGGGTAACGGAGACATTGACGCCACCATTCCAGGTAAATGCGCTGCACCGCCGGCACCGGCAATAATAACCGAAATTCCGCGATTATGGGCATTTTTACTGAAATCAAATAATTTTTCCGGTGTTCTGTGTGCCGATACAATATCGACTTCAACAGCTATATCAAATCCTTTTAAAATGTCTATGGCATCCTGCATAACCGGCATATCCGAAATGCTTCCCATAATTATGGCTACTTTGCTCATTATGTTTTTTATTTAAAGATTAAATGATTGAAAAATTACTGTTTTAGTTTTTAAATTTTTCAATCTTTAAATTTTTTAATTATTGAGAAATCACTCTAATCGTATTTTTAACATCGGCTGCAATTCTTCTTGCTTCGGCCATATTTTCATTGACAATCGTTACGTGTCCCATTTTTCTGAAAGGGCGCGTTTGCTTCTTGCCGTAAATGTGAGGGGTAACACCATTCCAACCTAAGATGGTTTCGATGTTTTCGTAAACCACATCTCCCGAAAATCCTTCAGCTCCAACCAAGTTCACCATAATTCCGGCAACTTTACTGTCGGTGTTTCCTAACGGTAAATCCAAAATAGCTCGAAGATGGTTTTCAAATTGCGAAGTATAACTGGCTTCAATGCTGTAATGTCCTGAGTTATGCGGACGCGGAGCCACTTCGTTTACCAGTACTTCATCGTCTTGGGTTTGGAACATTTCAACAGCCAAAAGTCCCACATGATTGAATTGTTTCGAAACATTCAAGGCAATTGCTCTGGCTTTTTCGGCCACTTTTTCGTCAATTCGGGCAGGGCAGATTACATATTCCACCTGATTGGCTTCCGGATGAAATTCCATTTCCACCACCGGATAGGTTTTGATTTCTCCTTTCGGATTGCGGCAGACAATTACAGCCAATTCGTTTTTGAACGGAACCATCGTTTCTGCAATACATTCCACATTAGGTAAATTGTCCAGATCCGAAGCTTGTCTTATGATTTTAACACCGTTTCCGTCATACCCAAATTCGGTACATTTCCAGACAAACGGCAATTGTAAATTACTGATTTCAGATTTCAGATTATCTAAATTTTCAAACCTTTTAAATGGAGCTGTAGGAATATTATTTTGGGTGTAAAAATCTTTTTGAACTCCTTTATTTTGAATCAGTTTCAGTGTTTTTGGCGAAGGATATATTTTTTTACCTTCGTTTTCCAATTTTTCCAAAGCGTCAAGATTTACGAGTTCAATTTCAAAAGTCAAAACATCGACTTTTTTTCCAAAATTATAAACCGTTTCGAAATCCATCAAGTCTCCTTGAAAAAAATGATTACAAGCTATTTTGCATGGTGCTTCGTCACTTGGATCGAGTACATACGTTTGAATGTCAAATTTTCTTGTGTCAGACAAAAGCATTTTGCCTAATTGTCCGCCGCCTAGTATTCCTAATTTAAAGGAGGATGAAAAATAATTCATTTGTGATTGTGTTTACTTTGTTGGTTTGGCATATTGCCAAGCCTTTGCAAAGATACTTTTTCCTGATTGATTAGGGAAATGCTATTTTATTTTCTTCAAAACTTCTTTGGCGACAGCCTTATAAGCCGCACTGTGATTTGGAAAATCTTTGGTGATTATAGTTTTCAACTCAGGAAGAATCCAGTCATAATGTTGTCCCAAAAGGTATAAGGTACGCATCGAATAGGCTTTCGGAGCTACTTTAATATCGTTAATCAGCCAGTCAAAACAGCTTTCGGTTATTTCTTCCAAATGCTTTTCAGAGAGTTTTATTTCCTTTTTTTTAAAATGGGAAAGTACTAAAAGCTGGCAAATTTTGGCAGCCGGACGTATTGCGCTTTCATCTTTTAGGTTTTTGATTTGGGAGCAAAAAAAATCTAAATGTTTTTCCATCCATTCCAGTTTTTGGTAACTCACAAATTCCAGAATCCAAAACGCTTTGGATGAGTTTTTGTTTGAAGTCTGAAAACAAAGCTGAATCAACTCGGGGAAAAGTTCTGGATTATGGAGTACTTCATCAGCATATTTTTGTCTGTTAACCCTATACCCGGTTACATAATCTAAATTTTTTTGGAATTCGCTGACCATCATTTCTGTTTTTGATTTAAAAGTACAAATCAATTGACAATTGTCAAAAGTGAAATCCCTATCTTTGCCAAATATTTTAAAATATAAAACTGTGATACAACTGCACGATAAACAATTTGTTCCGTTTATTTCGGCCAAAGAGATAAACTTTGCTCTTGAAAAAATGGTTGCTCAGATAGAGGATGATTTTTTTGACGAAACGCCAATTTTTATTGGAGTGCTGAATGGCTCTTTTATGGTAGTTTCCGATTTTTTAAAATTATACAAAAAGCCATGTGAAGTGTCTTTTATAAAGTTGGCTTCTTACGAAGGAACTTCTTCCACAGAATCAGTTAAGCAATTAATAGGTTTAAACCAGGATTTAACAGATCGTACTGTAATTATTTTAGAAGACATTATCGACACAGGAAACACTTTGGAAGAATTAAAAAAATTATTCAAAAGCCAGAATGTCAAACATTTTAAGGTAGCAACACTTTTTTTTAAACCCGATGCTTTCAAAAAAGACCTTAAAATTGACTATGTAGGTATTCGTATTCCTAACAAATTCATCGTTGGTTTTGGTTTGGATTATGATGGTTTAGGCAGGAATTTGCCAGAAGTATATCAGTTAAAAGAGTAACAAAATAGTAAAATCATATATAAAAAAGGAATGATCAATATAGTTTTATTTGGTAAGCCAGGAGCTGGAAAAGGGACTCAGGCTGAGTTTTTAAAAGAAAAATACAATTTAACACACATTTCGACAGGAGATGTTTTTCGTTACAACTTGAAAAACGACACTCCGTTAGGTAAAGAAGCGAGAGTGTATATGGATGCCGGAGACTTGGTTCCGGATGAGTTGACTACCAAAATGCTTATTGATGAGGTAAACAAACACTTGGATTCAAACGGAATTTTATTCGACGGATACCCAAGAACCATTTCTCAAGCTGAAGCATTGGATGCATTTTTACCTACAATTGGTTCAAACGTAGCTGCAACCGTAGCCCTGGAAGCCGATGACGATATTTTGGTAGCAAGATTGTTGGAAAGAGGAAAAACCAGCGGAAGAGTTGATGATCAGGATGAAGATAAAATCAGAAACCGTTACCAGGAATACAACGAAAAAACTGCTCCTTTAATGGGGTATTATAAAGCTCAAAATAAGTTTCATGCCGTAAACGGAATAGGAACTATACAGGAAATTACAGAAAGATTAACGTCAGTTATCGATAATTTGTAGGAGCAATTTCCAGCTGTACGCTTCAAGTCCGCGTCCCGTTGTTTATTTTTCTAAAGTGTCCCATAAGCTTCTTCCAGTCGCTTTTGAGCCACTCATAAAAATTAAAACAACGGGACTGTGGGCTTTTCACTTCCATCTGGGCTATAAAAATAAGATTGCACAACAACAGGATTGTAAAAATCGAAAGTATAAACGAATTAACTAAACATTGGAAATAGTAATAATATTTTTTCTAATACTCTTGAATGGGGTTTTCTCCATGTCTGAAATCGCATTGATTTCGGCCAGAAAAAACAGATTGGAAACTGCTGCAAAAAAAGGAAACAAAAGCGCCCAAACTGCATTGGATTTAGCCAATTCTCCAAATAAGTTTCTGTCTACAGTTCAAATAGGAATAACACTTATCGGGATACTTACAGGTATTTACAGTGGCGACAAAATCACAGCCGATGTAGAGGCTTTCGTAAAAGGTTTTCAGGTCTTGGTGCCTTTTGCACATTCAATCGCTGTTGGAATTGTAGTTGTAATACTGACATTCTTTTCTTTGGTATTGGGAGAGTTATTGCCCAAACGTATTGGACTGAACCATCCTGAAGGAATTGCAAAAGCTGTGGCGTTGCCGATGAAAATTATTTCGATAATTACTGCTCCATTTATATGGCTGCTGACCACTTCGACTGAATTTTTACTGGATGTTCTGCAAATAAAACCTACGGCCGATGGAAAAGTAACAGAGGAAGAAATAAAAGCAATCATCAAGGAAGGTACAGAAGTTGGGGAAGTTCAGGAAATAGAGCAGGACATTGTGGAGCGTGTCTTTCATATTGGAGACCGAAAAATCAATTCGTTGATGACTCACAGAAAATCAGTTATGCTTTTGCCTCTGCGCGCTGACAAGAATACTGTAAAGGATTTTATGCTCAAAGAACTGCATTCAGTTTATCCTGTTTATGATGAAAATTACGATGATATCGTTGGGGTTGTAAATTTGAAAAATATTTTCGCCCATTTTGAAAATGACAGTTTCAATTTGGCCGAAATTATGACCGAAGCTCCTTTTATGATGGAGCAAACGACCGCATACAAAGCATTGGAGCAATTCAAGGAAACTGGAATTCATTATGCGTTGGTTTCCGATGAATATGGAGTTTTTCAAGGGATAATTACGTTGAATGATATTCTTGAAGCACTTGTTGGGAATGCCTCTGATTTTTATAAGGACGATTTCCAGTTAATTGAAAGAGAAGATGGAACCTGGATGGTGGACGGACATTATTCACTGCATGATTTCCTCACTTATTTCGAGTTGGATGATTTGATAAATGATTATGAAGTAACCACAGTAAGTGGATTAATAATGACTGAATTGTCCCGTATCCCAAAAGAAGGAGAAAAGTTGATTTGGCAAAAATTTGAGATAGAGGTCATCGATATGGATGGCGTGAAGATTGATAAAGTATTGGTGAAGGCCTTAAAGGTTTAAAAAAAAATGGTTTAGAAGTTTAGAAGTTTATGAGTTTAGAAAAGCAGCTAAACTCATAAACTTCTAAACTCATAACCTTAAACAAGAAGATATGACAGAAGGGAATTTTGTAGATTACGTAAAAATTTATGTTTCTTCGGGAAAAGGAGGAAAGGGATCTACGCATTTGCATAGAGAAAAATTCATTCAATATGGAGGTCCGGATGGAGGAGATGGAGGACGAGGCGGACACGTTTATTTAGTAGGGAATAAAGGACTTTGGACTTTGTTTCACTTGAAATTTGCACGTCATATTAAAGCAGGCCACGGAGGAGACGGAGGAGGAGACCGCAGTACAGGTGCCGATGGAGAAGATAAGTACATTGAAGTTCCATTGGGAACAGTTGTTAAAGATAAAGAAACAGGAGAAACTTTATTCGAAATTACAGAGGACGGTGAAAAACAAATTCTTTCTCGCGGAGGCAAAGGTGGTTTAGGAAACTGGCATTTTAGAAGTTCTACAAACCAAACTCCCAGATACGCCCAGCCAGGTTTGCCGGGAGTGGAAATGGACGTGATTTTGGAACTTAAAGTATTGGCCGATGTAGGTTTAGTAGGTTTTCCTAATGCTGGAAAATCAACGTTATTGTCTGTGTTGACTTCTGCAAGACCAAAAATTGCAGATTATCCTTTTACCACTTTAAAACCAAATCTTGGAATTGTAGCTTACAGAGATTTTCAGTCGTTTGTAATTGCTGATATTCCTGGAATTATTGAAGGTGCAGCCGAAGGAAAAGGTCTTGGTCATTACTTCCTGCGTCATATTGAACGTAATTCGACTTTGTTGTTTTTGGTTCCTGTAGATACCCCAAATATTAAAGAAGAATATGACATTTTGGTGAACGAATTGACGAAATATAATCCAGAAATGCTTGACAAAGAACGTCTATTGGTGATTTCGAAAATCGATATGCTGGATGATGAATTGAAAGCCGAATTGAAAACACAATTAGACCAAGAATTCAAAGACATTCCTTATATGTTTATTTCATCAGTTGCTCAACAAGGTTTGACTGAGTTGAAAGATAAGCTTTGGAAAATGCTGAATGATTAAAATTCAGAATTTTATAACAAAAAGGTGTTCTAGCAATAGAGCACCTTTTTTGTTTATATTATGTTATTCCTAAAATTAAGTTAATAATCAGTAGTTTGTTTTTGATTTTATTGGAATAATTCACAGTGTGTTGCGAAAATGATTTATATTCGCATCACTTAAAAAATATTCAGTTAGGAGATTGACAGATTCAGATTAGTAATAAATAATTTGGAAAAGACAACTCGTATTTAAAACCAGAAAACAAATATTTATGAAAAAAATTGTATTATTCTTGACCATGTGCCTGATGGCTTTTCCTGTGAGAGCTGATGAAGGAATGTGGTTTTTAATGTTTATCGAAAGGTTGAACCATAGAGATATGGAAAAAATGGGCTTGCAGTTGACAGCCGAAGAAATTTACAGTATCAATCATCATAGTTTGAAAGATGCGGTAGTGCAGTTCAACGGAGGCTGTACAGCTGAAATTGTTTCAAAAGACGGATTGGTTTTGACAAATCACCATTGCGGATATAATGCAATTGCTGAGCTTTCATCAGCAGAGCAAAACTATTTGAAAGATGGTTTTTGGGCTAAAGAAAGAAGCGCTGAGATGAAACCAAAATCACTGTATGTTCGTTTCTTCGTTCGTATGGATGATGTTTCAAAACGAATTTTATCAAAAGTAAATGATAAAATGACCGAAGCTGAAAGAAATAAAATCATTCAGCAGGAAATCAGCCTGATTGAAAAAGAAAATAACGAGGGTGGAAAATACACTGTTTCTGTTCGTCCTTTCTTTCAGGGGAATGAGTATTACTACTTTGTTTATCAAGATTATACCGATGTTCGTTTAGTGGGAACACCTCCTGAAAGCGTAGGTAAATTTGGTGGCGACACTGATAACTGGGAGTGGCCTCGTCAGACTGGGGATTTTTCTATGTTTAGAGTTTACGCAGATAAAGATGGAAATCCGGCCACTTATTCTAAAGACAATGTGCCTTTGCAGCCAAAACATTATTTGCCGATAAATATTAAAGGTGTAAAAGAAAATGATTTTGCAATGATTTTGGGTTATCCAGGGAGAACCAACCGATGGATGCCTGCAGGCGGAATTGAGCAAAACGTAAAATTTGCTTATCCTGCATGGGTTGAAGGTGCCAAAACCGGAATGGATCAAATGAAAAAGTATATGGATCAAGATGCAGCGATTCGTTTGAAATATGCTTCTAAATATGCTTCGACTGCCAATTACTGGAAAAACCGTCAAGGTATGATCGATGCTTTGTCTAAAGCCGGAACTGCCAAAACTAAAGCGGGTCAGGAAGCAAAATTCAATACTTGGGCAAACAAAGCTGAGAACAAAGAAAAATACGGAAACGTAATTGCAACAATCAATAATTATTATGCTGGAACAAACTTAAAATCTCGTCACGATAATTATCTTACTCAATTATTACGTACTTCAGCTTATGGTATTGCACCGGCTAACATTGGAAATAATTTAATTGCTTATTATAAAGAAAACGAAGCTAAAAGAGCAGAAATGCTTCCAAAGCTGACACCTTTAATTGATAATACTTATGGAGATTTTTATGCTCCTGCTGAAAAAGATATTCTTACGGCTCAATTAAATTTGTATGCTTCAAAAGGAGCTGAATATGGCTTGGCACCTGAAGTTGCAAAAATGAAAGCTGCTAATAACGGGGATTTTGCAAAAGATGTGGATAATGCTGTAGCGAAAAGTATTTTTGCAAACAAAGAAGCTTTGATAGCTTTTATGAAAGACCCTAAACCGGAAGCAATTGCTGCAGATCCTTTATATGTTATCTCAAATGATTTGATGACAAAATTAAGAGCAAAATCGGATGCGCAAACAAAATCGGATGATGAATTTGCTATTGTTTTCCGTGAATTGGTTGAAGGTTTAAGAGAATCAAAATTGAATGCAATTCAATATCCTGATGCCAACTCCACATTGAGATTGACTTACGGAAAAGTTCGCGCATTGCCTGCAGACAAGCGTAACGATGCGAAAATCAACAATTATACGACCATGGAAAGTATGGTGAAAAAGTATAAAGCAGGAGATCAGGAATTTGATTTGCCGGCACGTTTATTGGAACTGAACAAGGCTAAGGATTTTGGTGAATATGCTGGCAAAGCTGGATACATGCCGATAAACTTCTTGACGGATAATGATATTACAGGAGGTAACTCGGGTTCGCCGGTATTGAACGGAAAAGGAGAATTAATCGGTATTGCATTTGACGGTAACATTGAAGCTATGGCCGGAGATGTTATTTTTGACCCAAAACTGCAAAGAACGATTAACGTTGATATTCGTTATGTGCTTTGGATTATTGATAAATATGCCGGAGCCAAAAATATTATTGATGAAATGACCATTGTAAAGGAATCACAGCCTTAAAAAATAATTCGTTTCAAATTTAAAAAAAACCGAAGTTTTTAAAGCTTCGGTTTTTTTTATCCTTTTGTGTTTTTTTATTTCTTCATCAGTCTGTTCGAGAAATCTGAAATCACATTTTTATATTTTCTAAGAATCCTATCCCAATCTCTAAATTGTTCATCAGCCTTAACACTAGTTCCTGCAACTCCAGAATACTCACTATTCAATTTTATTTTGAATGTAAGAGAGTCAGATTTAGACAATTTAATGATTAAACGCGTTCTAATAGTATTTTGTTGAAATGACTGTACACTCCAGGCAGTTCTTAAATAAGAAGTTTCTTTATCACTTACTTTAATTGCATCAAAATAATCTGTAACAATTTGTGCCGTTAATTTCCATGCATCCGTAATATTCAAATCTGGATTTACTTCAACTTGAAAATCAACATTAGCTTTATCGGTTTTTACAGAAGCTTCTTCAGCATCATCTTTTTTCATTTCAAAATATACACTAGAAGGTACTTCAAATCCTGCTTTCTTACCACACACAGTTGATTCATATTTTAAAAAACCTGGTTTTTCAACTTTAATTTTATAACAGTCTTTTTTTTCTAAACTTAATTTGTCACTACCAGTACCTACATTCTGACCATTAATTATAATATTAGCATCAGGCTCCGAAGCACTAATTTTTACTGTCTGCGCACTAAGCAAACTCACAAAGCATAAAGTGATTAAAGTAAATAATTATGATCTCACAAGCATTTTTTTTGTTTTTAAGTGAAATTTTAGAATTAATTTATCAAAAATCAAAGGCAAATATTAAAACTGACAAAGCACTATAAATCAATAATTTGTGGGATTTTTACAAATTACCCAACAAAACATGTTTTTTACAAAAAAACCACCATCAGCCACCAAAAAATCGGCACTGCTTCTACCCAAAATGAAGTATAATATTTGGAGCGGTTAGGATTTGCAAATGCGATAAAAAGCATCAGCATAACCACCATAATAAGATTTATCAAAGCATCATGATAATTGAATGTCGATATGAAAATCTCCAAAAACCAAAACGGAAGCAACAATAAAAAACCTAAAAGTTTAGTCTTTTTTACTCCTATCATCTGCGGAACGGTCTTTAGATGCGGATCATCATTGGCTAAATCGATTATTTCAAAAACCAAAATCAGCACAAAAACCAGAATAAACCGCTGAATGCTTTTTATAAAAAAATCAAGTGTAACAGGGATTTCGGCATTTATCAAAGGTAAAACCAAAGTCGCTCCCACCCAGCAAAGCGCCACTATGTAAATTTTTACACCAGCCCAATTTCTGGCATTTTTCCTGTTCGGAAAAAAAGGCAATGTGTAAAGTGCTGTTATGACAAAAATTGCAACGGAGACGATTTGTGTTATCCTTTTTAAATGAAAAAAATAATAACCTACCAAAAGCACCGAAACAAAACTCAAAATGGCAATAATCTTCAGTTGCTTCCTGATTAAATTCTTCTTCACACGCACCAACGCATCATATTTTACAAAATTATATCCTACAATTGTTCCAAAAAAAACGAACAGTGCCATTGGATTATCATACTCAATATGAAACACATGAAACGTAATTTGCACCAATGCAAAACATGATAAAGCAACATGTATACTGCTGTTTATATAAAACCGGAGGATGTTTTTTAAAACCTTCATTAAAGAAATTTAATCAATTGTTAATAAATCAGTCCGTTAGTTGAAAAATCCCTATAAAATCAAGTTAAAAAAGGGCAATATTATGAGATTAATATTTATTTTTGCACCACAAAAAAACACGACCTTTTTATTTCTAGACTAAATTGCCCTGATTCAAACGAAATTCAAATATATAATGAATATTTAACAATCAGGCTTTTCCTTTAGAATTAAAAAAACAAACCGAAGCTACACACAAATATGAAAACAGATGCTTTTGCTTTAAGACACATTGGCCCAAGAGAAACTGACCTTGAACACATGTTCAAAACAATTGGCGTTAATGATATGGCGCAATTACTTTATGAAACATTTCCTGACGGAATTCGTTTAAAAGAAGATTTACAATTAGATCCTGAAATGACGGAATATGAGTACGCAAACCATATTCTTGAATTAGGAAAAAAAAATAAAGTTTTCAAATCATACATCGGTTTAGGATATCACCCAACGATTGTTCCTGCTCCAATTCAAAGAAACATTTTTGAAAACCCAGGATGGTACACTGCCTACACTCCTTATCAGGCTGAAATTGCTCAAGGACGTTTAGAAGCTATCCTTAATTTCCAGACTGTAGTCACTGAACTTTCAGGTATGGAAATAGCCAATGCTTCTCTTCTTGACGAAGGTACTGCTGCTGCAGAAGCTATGGCTTTATTATTTGACGTTCGTTCTCGTGACCAAAAGAAAAACAACATAAACAAATTCTTCGTTTCTGAAGAAATTTTACCACAAACATTATCTGTATTACAAACGCGTTCTACTCCGGTAGGAATCGAATTGGTAGTTGGAAACCACGAAACATTTGATTTCTCTGCTGAATTTTTCGGAGCAATCCTTCAATATCCTGGTAAATACGGGCAAGTTAATGACTACTCTGCATTTATCGCTAAAGCAAAAGAAAACGAAATCAAAGTAGCTGTTGCTGCTGATATCTTGTCTTTGGCAACTTTAACCTCTCCTGGAGAAATGGGAGCTGACGTAGTTGTAGGTACTACACAACGTTTTGGTATTCCAATGGGTTATGGTGGACCTCACGCGGCTTACTTCGCAACTAAAGAAGAACACAAACGTTCTATGCCGGGACGTATCATCGGTGTTTCTATCGATGTTAACGGAAACCGTGCTTTGCGTATGGCTTTAGGAACTCGTGAGCAGCACATCAAACGTGAAAAAGCGACTTCAAACATCTGTACTGCTCAGGTATTGTTGGCAGTTATGGCTGGTATGTATGCTGTTTATCACGGACCAGAAGGTTTGAAATACATCGCTAATAAAGTTCACGCATCAGCAGTAACTACTGCAGAAGCTTTGAACAAATTGGGAGTTTACCAAACTAACACTGCTTATTTCGACACTATTTTGGTTAAAGCTGATGCTCAAAAAGTAAAAGCTATCGCTGAAAGAAACGAAGTAAACTTCTACTATGTTGACGCTGAAACTATCTCAATCTCTTTCAACGAGACTACTTCAATTTCTGACGTTAACCAAATCATTGCAATTTTCGCTGAAGCTGCAGGTAAAGAAGCCTTCACAGTTTCTGAATTGTCAACTGCATCTCAATTATCAGCTTCATTGGAAAGAACCTCTTCTTTCCTGACACATGGCGTTTTCAACAACCATCATTCTGAAAGCCAGCTGATGCGCTATATCAAAAAATTAGAACGTAAAGATTTATCATTGAACCACTCTATGATTTCTTTGGGTTCTTGCACAATGAAATTGAACGCTGCATCAGAAATGTTGCCTCTATCAATGCCAAACTGGAACAGCATTCACCCATTTGCTCCAATCGAACAAGCCGAAGGTTACATCACTATGCTTAAAAAATTGGAAGATCAATTAAGCATAATCACTGGTTTTGCAGGAACTACATTGCAACCAAACTCTGGTGCACAAGGTGAATACGCCGGTTTGATGGCTATCCGTGCTTACCACATGTCTCGTGGCGAAGGTGACCGTAACGTATGTTTGATTCCTTCTTCTGCTCACGGAACAAATCCTGCATCGGCAGCGATGGCGGGAATGAAAATTGTTGTTACAAAAACTACTCCGGAAGGAAACATCGACGTTGAGGATTTGAGAGCAAAAGCTATCGAACACAAAGATGACTTATCTTGCTTAATGGTAACTTACCCTTCTACTCATGGTGTTTACGAGTCAACTATCATCGAAATCACTCAATTAATCCACGATAACGGAGGATTGGTTTACATGGACGGTGCCAACATGAATGCACAAGTAGGTTTAACAAACCCTGCTACTATCGGTGCTGACGTTTGCCACTTGAACTTACACAAGACTTTTGCTATCCCTCACGGTGGTGGTGGACCTGGTGTTGGACCAATCTGCGTAAACGAAAAATTACTTCCTTTCTTGCCATCCAACCCTGTATTGCATGTTGGTGGTGAACAAGCAATTACAGCTATTTCTTCTGCTCCTTACGGATCTGCTTTAGTATGTTTGATCTCTTACGGATACATCACTATGTTGAGTGCTGAAGGTTTGAGAAGTGCTACTGAACACGCTATCCTTAACGCGAACTACATGAAAGCGCGTTTCGAAGGACACTATCCTATTCTTTATACTGGAGAATGCGGAAGAGCAGCTCACGAAATGATTTTGGATTGCCGTGCATTCAAACAAAACGGAATAGAAGTTGGTGATATCGCTAAGCGTTTGATGGACTACGGTTTCCACGCTCCAACGGTTTCTTTCCCTGTTGCCGGAACATTAATGATCGAACCAACTGAATCTGAAGATTTAGCTGAGTTAGACCGTTTCTGTGACGCAATGATTGCAATCAGACAGGAAATTGAAGAAGCAACAGCCGAGGACAAAAACAATCCATTAAAAAATGCTCCTCATACATTGGCAATGTTGACTTCTGATTCTTGGGATTTACCATACACAAGAGAGAAAGCATCTTTTCCATTGGATTACATCGCTGATAACAAATTCTGGCCATCTGTACGTCGTATCGACGATGCATACGGAGACAGAAATTTAGTTTGCAGCTGTGCACCAATCGAAGCCTATATCGAAAACTAGAATTTAAATTTTCAAATTATACCAAACCCTTTCAGCACTAAATCACTGAAAGGGTTTTTCATTTTATCCTAAATCCTAAAATAATTTGAAGCAGCACTTTATACCTTTAATCAACTTCACTCCTGCTGTCCGCTGTATCTATAATCCCGGACCCCGGGTCCACAGGATGCCACTTCCGTGGCTAGCTAAAAAATTTAGTTTTTATCACAGATATTTTCAAAAAAAAGGTTGCATTTTGCAACAAATCAAACCTTCTATTAATGAAACTTTTTATTCAAAATAAAATGATATTTATCGTTTTAAAGTAAGTAAATATTTTTCCAACAAAAAACACACGCTTTGTTATTTATTACTGTTTAAAGAATAAAAAACATTGTTTAATCATTTTTAATAAAATATATTCAATATTTTTACCATATATTCAATATTTCATAATTATATGCATGCATAATAAATAATTTGTGCTTTGTACATTTATTATAATTAATTTAGCCAAAATTTATTCTGGAAATCATCAAAATGAAAATAAAAATAACTGGTATAGGAAGCTATATTCCTGAGAAAAATATTAGCAATACCGACTTTAGCGAACATGTTTTCCTAAACGAAGACGGCTCTCCTTTTGCGTATCCAAACGAAGTAGTGATTAATAAATTCAAAGGAATTACCGGAATAGAAAAAAGAAGGTACGCCGAAGATCATTATACCGCTTCGGACTTAGCTTTTTTTGCTTCTCAAAAAGCAATAGAAAATGCAGGAATAGATCCGGAAACTTTGGACTATATAATTTTTGCACACAATTTTGGCGATGTAAAGCATGGTACAATTCAATCCGATATCATACCAAGTCTTGCCACAAGAGTTAAACATCAGTTACAGATAAAAAACCCTAAATGCGTCGCTTACGACATCCTTTTCGGATGCCCGGGATGGATAGAGGGAGTATTACAAGCCAACGCATTCATAAAATCAGGAATGGCGAAAAAATGCCTTGTCATAGGCGGAGAAACATTGTCCCGTGTTGTAGATGCACACGACAGGGATTCCATGATTTACTCTGATGGAGCCGGGGCATCGGTAATAGAAGCTTCAGACAATGAAACTGGATTACTCTCTTACGAAAGTGCTACATATGCTGCTGAAGAAGCTAATTTTCTTTATTTCGGTAAATCATATAACCCGGATTTAGACCCAGGCACCAAGTACATCAAAATGTACGGAAGAAAAATTTATGAATTTGCTTTAAGTCAAGTTCCTGCAGCCATGAAAAGCTGTTTGGATCAAAGCGGTATAGAAATTGGAGAAGTCAAAAAAATCCTTATCCATCAGGCCAACGAAAAAATGGATGAAGCTATCATTCACCGTTTTTATAAATTGTACGGGCAAACCCCTCCAAAAAACATTATGCCTATGAGCATACATGAACTTGGAAACAGCAGTGTGGCAACCGTACCTACCCTTTTTGACCTTCTTATCAGAGGGCAAATCGAAGACCAGGAAATCAACAAAGGGGATGTGCTTATTTTTGCTTCTGTGGGAGCAGGAATGAATATTAATGCCTTTGTCTATCGATATTAAAAATAAACTGTACGCTTATTATTGCTAGCCCACTTCACTTTCTTAGTGCAGTGGGCTTTTTTTTGCAAAAAAAGAATTAAACAAACCACATTACAAACCGTATAAGAAACAGAATCTTTATATTTGCAGACCCTAAAACTAAAGCGGTCGTTAAAAATTAAAAACATGTACGAAAAAACGTTTCCAAATAAAAGATTCAAACAAACTTTAGAATTTTTAAAAAAACACATCTCAACTTCCCAAACCATACTGGATTTAGGTGTTGACAACCCTTTTTCAAAAATCATGAAAGAAGAAGGCTATTCGGTAAAAAACACAACCGGAGAAGACTTGGACATGAATCAAACTGTTTTTTCTGAAGACTCGCAAGATGTGGTTACCGCTTTTGAAATTTTTGAGCATTTGCTTAATCCGTACACAATTTTAAGCGAAATAAAATCAGATAAATTACTAATATCAATTCCTTTGCGTCTATGGTTTTCATCAGCATACCGCAGCAAAACAGATATGTGGGACAGGCATTATCACGAATTTGAAGACTGGCAATTGGACTGGTTATTGGAAAAAACCGGCTGGAAAATAATTGACAGAGAAAAATTCACTCATCCTGTTAAAAAGATTGGCCTTCGTCCATTTTTACGTCTTTTCACTCCAAGATATTATATCATTTACGCAGAGAAAATTAAAAGTTAAGATTGCAGATTAATGATTTTTGATTTAGATGATGTCAAATCATTTTAAAATCTAAAATTTAAAATTTTTAAAATGAAATACTATATTGTCATTCCAGCACACAACGAACAGGATTTAATTGGCCTTACTTTACAGTCTTTGGTTTCACAAACCGTTTTGCCTTCAAAAGTTGTAGTTGTTAATGACAATTCTACTGATAAAACAGAAGAAGTTGTATTGAGTTTTGCAAAAGAAAATCCTTTTATTTCAGTTGTAAATAAAACCTCGGATGCAATTCACCTACCCGGCAGTAAAGTAATCCAAGCTTTCCAAAAAGGTTTTGAAACACTAGATTCAAATTACGATATTATAGTAAAAATCGATGGCGATTTAATTTTTCCGGCCAATTATTTTGAAACTGTAATTCAGCTTTTTGAATCTGATAAAACAATAGGAATGGCGGGAGGCTTTTGCTATATCGAAAAAAACGGCGATTGGATTCTGGAAAACCTTACCGACAAAGATCATATCAGAGGTGCATTAAAAGCGTATCGAAAAGAAACTTTCCAACAGATTGGCGGGCTGAAACCGGCAATGGGTTGGGACACAGTTGACGAATTACTTTGTAAATTCTACAATTGGAAAGTCGTTACCGATGCCTCTTTACACGTAAAACACCTTAAACCAACAGGTGCAAATTACAACAAAACTGCACGCTATAAACAAGGAGAAGCTTTTTACACCCTGGGGTATGGCTTCTGGATTACAGCAATTGCATCGGCAAAACTGGCAATGATGAAGAAAAAACCATTTCTTTTTTTCGATTATATCAGGGGATTTTGGAAAGCCAAAAAATTAAAAACACCTTTATTAGTAACCGATGAACAAGCCAAATTCATTCAAAAGTACCGTTTGCAGAAAATGAAACAGAAACTTTTCTAAGGAAAAACTCATAACCCATAACTTATAACTCACAACAAGTTTGTAATTTAGCCCATATTCTATACAATTATGATGCTCATTCGCTATATCGCCCAAATCGGAAAATATTTTTTGATGTGGAAAGAAATCTTCAAAAAACCAACAAAATGGTCTGTTATGAAAGGTTTGATTTTCAAAGAAATTGATGACTTAATCATTGATTCATTGGGAATTGTTGCTTTCATTTCTTTTTTCGTAGGTGGAGTTGTTTCTATTCAAACCGCTTTGAACCTAACCAATTCCTTCATCCCAAAATACCTTATAGGATACGCAACACGTCAGTCAGTGATTTTGGAATTTGCCCCAACCTTCATGTCCATTATAATGGCCGGAAAAATGGGTTCTTTTATAACATCAAGCATTGGATCCATGAGGGTTACAGAGCAAATTGATGCTCTCGAAGTTATGGGAGTAAATTCTCTAAATTACTTGGTTTTTCCTAAAATCATAGCTTTGCTTTTATATCCTTTCCTTATTGGGATCGGAATGTTTCTTGGAATAGCCGGGGGATATTTGGCTACTGTGTATGGCGGTTTTGGTGCCAATGTCGATTTTATCGAAGGAATTCAACGCGATTTTTTCCCTTTCCACATTGTATATTCATTCACCAAAACGTTTATTTTCGGGATGCTTCTAGCGACCATTCCTTCGTTTCATGGTTATTATATGAAAGGCGGGGCACTTGAAGTAGGTAAAGCCAGTACTGTATCCTTTGTTTGGACTTCGGTTACCATTATCGTACTCAATTATGTTATTACCCAATTACTTTTAACAAAATGATAGAAATAAAAAACATAGAAAAATCATTTAACGGTGTCAAAATTCTAAAAGGGGTTTCCAGTGTTTTTGAAGCTGGAAAAACGAATTTGATTATTGGGCAAAGTGGATCCGGAAAAACTGTTTTGTTAAAATCATTGTTGGGAATACATACACCTGAAGTAGGAACCATTTCCTTTGATGGCCGGATATATTCTGATTTGAGTGCCGATGAAAAAAGAAATTTACGTACAGAAATTGGGATGCTTTTTCAAGGAAGTGCTTTGTTTGACAGTATGACTGTTGCCGAAAACGTAGCTTTCCCTTTAAAAATGTTTACCAATGACAGCAATTCAAAAATCCAAGACCGTGTTGATTTCGTTTTAAAAAGAGTAAATCTGATAGGGGCCCACAAAAAACTGCCTTCTGAAATTTCCGGAGGAATGCAAAAAAGGGTTGCCATTGCCCGTGCAATCGTAAACAACCCAAAATATTTATTTTGTGATGAACCCAATTCAGGCTTGGATCCAAATACTGCCATCTTGATTGACAATCTTATCAAAGAAATCACCGAAGAATACAATATCACCACTGTCGTAAATACACATGACATGAACTCTGTGATGGAAATAGGCGACAATATTCTGTTTTTAAAAAATGGTGTTAAAGCATGGCAAGGAAACAAAGAAGAAATTTTCCTTACCGAAAATGAAGCCATAGTTGAATTTGTTTATTCCTCAGAATTATTCAAAAAAGTACGGGAAGCCTATCTGAAAGGATAAAACAACTCCGATACATAAAAAAAAGCCAGAATATTATTGCAATTACTGGCTTTTTTTTATTAAAATCGTTCTCTTTTATTTTAACTGAGAAACAATACCTTTTATTTCCTGTTCTTTACTTTTAGGGTAAATTAACAAGATAGAATCTTTGTCAACAATAATAAAATCATCCAAACCATCAACAATCACTTGTTTCCCTAAAGCTGTTCTGATAATATTATTAGATGCATTTTGTAACAACACCGTTGCATTTACCACTGCGTTGTTATTATCATCTTTTGGCAATTTTTCATGTAATGATCCCCAAGTCCCTAAATCATTCCAATCAAAAGTGGCAGGAAGCACGTATACATTTTGAGCATTTTCCATTATGGCATAATCAATGGAAATATTTTCTGCTTTTGGGTAATTCTCCAAAATAAAAGCATTTTCCTTCTCTGAATTATAGTCTTCATAGCCTTCCATAAAAAGAGAGAACATCTCCGGTTGAAATTCTTCAAAAGCTTTTAAAACTGAGCGTACACTCCAAATAAAAATACCTGCATTCCACAAATAATTTCTACTTTGAATAAAACGTCTGGCTGTTTTGGAGTCGGGTTTTTCTCTAAATTGAATTACTTTTTTAATCGAACGGCTATCCAGTTTGTCAAATTCAATATAGCCATATCCCGTATTTGGAGCAGTTGGCAAAATCCCCAGAGTCATTAAAGATTCTTCTCTTTCGCACAAATCAAATGAGCGTTGCAAATTGGCTACAAACTGCATTTCATCTTCAATCCAATGATCGCTGGGAGCTACAACCATTACAGCATTTGGATTCATCTTTTTTATTTTCAAAGAGGCATACAAAATGCAAGGAGCAGTATTTCTCATGGCTGGTTCCAAAACAATTTGCTCTTGTTTAACCATTGGCAATTGTTCCAAAATCAAATCATTGTAACTTTCGTGTGTCAGAATCAAAATATTCTCTTTCGGAATAATTTGTGATAACCGACTAAATGTTTTTTGAATTAAAGTTTCGCCGGAACCCAACATATCATGAAATTGTTTCGGGAATTCTCTCGTACTCACTGGCCAAAATCGCGAACCGATTCCTCCTGCCATTAATATTGCGTAATAATTTTTGTTCATTTTATTTTTTTGCATTCACTATTTTATAGATAATCATTATTAACCAGGCAACAACTCTACCTCGGCATTGGGGTTAAATAAATACAACCGCCCGGAACTTATTTCCAAACATTCGTATCGCTTGGTTCTTATTGCTATTTTCTTGAAAACTTTACCATTTGAAATTCTAAAAACGCTTCCATAAGGAATGTCAAAGATATAGTTTTTATCATTGGGTTTGTCATACTGCTTTAAGGCCAGTGCCAATGTCGTATCAGTATCACTGCTTGCAGTAGGATTCCTGAAATGTCTTGCCAGCAATGGCAGCAATTGATTCGGAAAAATCTCCGGCCGTATAAACGGCACCATCATCCTTTGAAAAGAGTATTTCCACTCATTCCCGTGAGGTTTAATATTTCGTCCAAATTTTTCAAAAGCCACTAAATGCGAAATTTCATGGATCAGCGTAATCAAAAAACGGTATTTATTCAGACTTGCATTCACCGTAATTTCATGTTTGCCGCTTGGTCCTTTTCGGTAATCTCCGTGACGCGTTTGTCTTTCGTTTACAATTTTGAGATGCACCTGATGCGTAACAATCAGTTCAAAAACTGGCTTTACAGCATGTTCCGGCAAATATTTCAGTAGCGTTTCTGACAAAATTATTATGAGTTATAAATTATGCGTTATGAGTTTTCTTTGAAGTTATTGTTATACTTCTAATAATTTTCAAAACTTCATTACTTTGTTGACGAATGGAATTAAACTCATTTTCAGAAATATAATCTGTTTCTTTTAAAAGTTCCAGCCAATACATTGTTTCATTACATTCTTTTTGTGAAATAGAAAGTTTATGAATAAAATCAGCTTTGCTTTGAGCATTAACAGCTTCACGAACATTAGCTCCAACAGAAGTTACCGAGCGCAAAAACTGTTTACTCATTATAAATTCTTTCTTTTCTGAAACCAAATATTTATAAAAATCAACTCCTGTTACTGCTAACTCAAAACTTTTTCTTTTGACAATGCTTTCACTCATAATTTATAACTCTTACGGATTAGTAGAAGAAACAGGCAATACTTTACCGTTAAAATACTTATTCCCTGTAAGCGTAAAATCATAAATATAATTAGCCATTTCACTAGCCGAAAGGGGCGCCTGATATCCCGGAAAAGCTTCCTGAAGCATTTCAGTTTGAACTGATCCCAGTGCCAAAACATTAAAAGATATCCCCTGTTCTTTATACTCTTCTGCCAATAATTCAGACAGCGTAATTACAGCTCCTTTACTGGAACTGTAGGCAGCCAAACCTGCAAATTTCAAGCTTCCCTGTACACCGCCCATTGAACTGATTGTTACCACATGACTTCCTTTTTTCAGATAAAGCAAACATATCCGGGTCAAATTGGCAACTCCAAAAACATTCACTTTGTAAATATTTTCGAAATCCTGCAGCGTTGTTTCTGCAAATGGCCTTAGCAACAAACTTCCGGCATTGTGCACAACAGCGTCAATTCTGTCCCAGCTTGCAGAAAGAAAATCACTTACTTGCTGCAACTCTCCTTCACTGGACAAATCGACCGAAAGGCAAGTGATATTTTTATGAGAAAGCAAGTCCTGGTTTATTTTTCTTGACAAGGCAAGCACCTGATGCCCAGCATCTGCAAACTGTAGAGCCAACTCAAAACCTATCCCTCTGCTGGTTCCTGTAATTACAATATTTTTCATGCGGCAAAAATAGTCAAAACGTTTAAAAAACAGCAATTTTAAATTTTAAAAAATACATTTTTATCCTGTAATAAACACCTAAGAAACTCAATATCTATCAATTCCATACAAATACTGCAAAGGTAAAAAATCTTGTTTGACTGTTCCATTTTGTATGCCTGCCAAAAAAATATTATTACAATTTTAATTATTTTTGGAAAAATAAAGAAAGTGCAACAATGATTGAAAACATCTCATTTGAAGTAGCAAAGAACACAGACATTGAAGGTGTATTGGCATTACAGGAACTTTATCTGGTGTCCAATATGGCCGAAGAAGAAAAGGCTTCCGGATTTGTAACAACTCCTTTTTCCGTTGAACAATTAAAGGAAGTAATTCGTCAGGATGGCTTATTTATTGCAAAAGACAACCAAAAAATCATCGCCTATATTTTTGCTGCGAGTTGGCAATATTTCAGCCAATGGGCTATTTTTAATCACATGACTCCAATGCTTCCAAAACTTTCATTTAAAGATTTCAAAATGACTGACGCCAACACTTTTCAGTACGGCCCAGTCTGCATTGACAAAAAATACAGAGGAAAAGGCCTGATTAATCCTTTCTTCGACTTTATGCGTATACATCTTTTGAAAAAATTTCCGGTAAGCATTACTTTTATAAACAAAACCAATCTGCCTTCGCAAAAAGCACATATCGAAAAATTGAAATGGTCGGTTATTGGTGATTTTCAATTCAACAATAACAATTATTTCATTTTGGCTTATGACATGAGCCAATCATCATTATAAAACTTATCTGAGATACTTTTTGTAAACCTTAAAGGTCTGATAAAAGGCCAGCGTCACAAAAAATATCGGAATACATACAGGCATAATGTATTTTGAAAAAGCAATCGTCGATTCCGACAAAGAGTCAAGCACCAAGACCGCAACAAGCATACCCCAAAAAGTCCCAATTAAAGTGCCGAAAATATAATGATATTTCAGTTTTCGGACCAATGAGATGTGATTGGCATTCATCAAATACAAATTCCATATTACCCAAAATGGTATTTGCAGAAAATTTAATGTGCATAAAACCAATCCAATCAGTACAGGGGAATACCGGACATAATCCTCAAGATACTTATGCTCTTCGACCGTTTGATTTGAATGGGTATAAAATAAATAGGCCAACAGCAAAAGAAAAAGGATCGCAAAGAAATCAATCACTTTCATTAATTTCTTGTTGTTTACCAATTGATTGGCAAAAATCACTGTAAAATAAACTACAACTGTCTGCGCAATAATCACTCCGACCAAATAAAAAACAAGGGAATTCAACCCGAATTTGGAAAAAACCTCTACCCCGATAATATTTAAATAACTCAGAGGCAGCGACCCTAAAAAACTCACGATAAAACCAGCCGTTATATTTTTTAAAGGTTTCATTTTCTAAAATTTAAATTTTAAGTTTAATTGCCAATTCCAGCAAAATTAAACAAAGTGTTTTTCAAAAAGTATCATTAAATAAAAAATCCAAACTCGAAATTCAAGTTTGGATTTATATATTAAAGAAAAAAACTACTATGCTATTAAGGTTCTTGAAATTACAATACGCTGAATTTCAGAAGTTCCCTCGTAAATTTGTGTGATTTTAGCATCACGCATCATTCTTTCCACGTGATATTCTGCCACATAACCGTTTCCTCCGTGAATTTGTACGGCTTCTACAGTTGTGTCCATAGCAGTTTGAGAAGCAAATAATTTTGCCATTGCACCAGATTGAGAAATATCCATTCCTTGATCTTTTTGGTAAGCTGCATTAAAACACAACAATCTCGCTGCCGAAATTTGAGTAGCCATATCTGCCAATTTGAAAGCTATTGCTTGATGTTTGAAAATTTCTTTTCCAAAAGCTTTACGCTCTTGCGAATATTTCAAAGCCAATTCGTAAGCTCCAGTTGCAATTCCCAAAGCTTGTGAAGCAATTCCGATACGCCCACCGTTTAAAACTGACATCGCAAAATTGAATCCAAAACCATCGGCTCCGATTCTATTTTCCTTTGGCACTTTCACGTCATTAAATAATAAGGAATGCGTGTCAGAACCACGGATACCCATTTTCTTTTCTTTTGGTCCAATATCAAATCCCGCCCATCCTTTTTCAACGATGAAAGCATTGATTCCTTTATGTCCTTTTTCTACATCAGTTTGAGCAATCACAATATATGTTGAAGCAGAAGCGCCATTGGTAATCCAATTTTTGGTTCCATTCAATAAATAATGGTCTCCTTTATCAATTGCAGTTGTTTTTTGGGAAGTTGCATCCGAACCCGCTTCCGGCTCAGACAAACAAAATGCTCCAATCACCTCTCCTTTGGCAAGCGGAACCAAATATTTCATTTTTTGCTCTTCATTACAGTATTTTTCTAATCCTGCACAAACCAATGAATTATTCACTGACATGATAACAGCTGCCGAAGCATCAATTTTGGCAATTTCGGTAATAGCCAGAACATAAGAAACACTATCCAGACCAGAACCACCATACTTGGGATCAACCATCATTCCCAAAAACCCAAGTTCAGCCATTTTTTTGACTTGCTCGGTAGGAAATTTGGAGTGTTCGTCTCTTTCTATTACTCCTTCCAACAATTCAGTTTGAGCAAAATCTCGCGCTGCCTGCTGTATCATTAATTGTTCTTCGGTTAGATTAAAATCCATAATAATGTAAAATAAAAATTGATTTTTGTTTTAAAAATGTTGTCAAAGGTAATTTTTAATTATGAAATTTTCAATTTTGAATCGTAAATTTGGCTCATGAAAAAAGATTACTATAACGTTATCGGAGTGATGTCAGGAACTTCGCTGGATGGAGTCGATTTGGCCCATATTCAATTCCATATTAAAGACAGTAAATGGTCATTCGAAATACTGGAATGCGAAACTATTTCTTATGATTTCAAGTGGATTTCCGTCTTAAAAACAGCTGTAACTTTCGGAAAAGACCAACTGATTGAACTAAACAAAAACTACACTCAATTACTGGCATCCATCATTACTGATTTCATAAAAAAACACAAACTTGAAAATCTGGATGCTGTATGTTCACACGGCCACACTATTTTACACCAGCCTCAAAACGGTTTTACGCTCCAAATTGGTAATTTGCCCGAAATTGCAAAACTGACAAAACAAAAAGTAGTTTGCGATTTTAGAGTACAGGATGTCCAATTGGGTGGACAAGGAGCTCCATTGGTACCCATCGGTGATCACATCTTATTTAAAGAATACGATTATTGCATGAATCTTGGCGGCTTTTCGAATGTGTCTTTTGAGGAAAACAATACCCGGATTGCTTTTGACATTTCGGCTGTAAATACGGTTCTTAATTTTTACGCCAATCAATTAGGGCTTGACTATGATGATAAAGGGCTGATTTCGCAAAGCGGCAATTGCAGTACTGATTTGTTAAACGAACTGAACGGCTTGGATTTTTATAAAAAAAAGCACCCTAAATCATTAGGATTCGAATTTGTAAAGGAAATTATTTTCCCCATAATGGAACGCTATCCAATAGCTGTTGAGGATAAATTACGCACCTACACAGAACATATTTCCATTCAAATAGCATTGGCTTTGCCAAAGAAAAAAGGCAGTATGCTTACAACCGGAGGCGGTGCTTACAACAATTTTTCAATTGAGAGAATTCAGCTTCATTTACCTGAAATGAATATTGTGATTCCGTCAAAAAAAATTCTGGAATTCAAAGAAGCTTTAATTTTTGCATTATTAGGTGTTTTAAAAATGAGAGAGGAAGTCAATGCGCTTAAGAGTGTAACAGGAGCAAAATATGACCACAGCTCGGGAATAATTTATAACTGCCGATAAACTGTTATGAGACTTTTGCAGATATTTTTCATATTCATTAACTCTAATCTTAACTATTCACAAATCTGCTTTTTTTTGAGAAACAATAAATAAGAATTCAAAAAATCAATTAAAGACATTTTCCTACTTTGCCTGTAAGTGATTATTTACTAGAACCTTGCGTTTTTATAAGAATTAATTAACTATAACGTAATAATATGCGTATTTAGCAAAATAATACCAATTAAGCATATCGTTTATAATAATTTAGCATTATTTTTGCCCAAAATAACTAATTGTAATGACTGTGAAAAAAATATTATTGATAATAACACTTGTTATTTCCGCCTTGTTCACTGAGGCAAATGCCCAAAAACAAATTGTATTCGAAGGGGTAACTATCCCCAGGACTATGAAATTTGAAAACAAAACTTTGCAGCTGAATGGAGCTGGATCCAGATCAAAAATGTGGGTTGAAGTATACATTCAAGCTTTATATTTGAGTCAATTGTCGCAAAATCCAAAAGAAATCATTAACGACAATCTGGAAATGTCTATCCGAATCGAAATTACATCCGCCTTAGTTTCGTCCGGTAAATTAACCAGAGCCATACATGCTGGATTTGAAAAATCTGCTGGTACCGATTTCAATACCTTAAAGCCAAAAATGGAATTATTGAAAGGTTTCCTGGCTGATGATATTAAGAGAGGTGATGTTTTTGAACTAACCTATAATCCTGTAGAATCTTCTCTTTGGGTTGTTAAAAACGGTGAACTAAAAGGAAAAGTTCCTGGATTTGATTTCAAAAAAGTATTTTTTGGAATCTGGCTGGGTGACAATCCGGTCGATTTAGAATTAAAAAACAGTTTATTAGGAATATAACAGACCTTTTACTGTCTCAAGAAAAAACTAAAAACAGAAATGCTTTTGTATTCATCAAGGATATAAAAGCATTTTTTTATTGACCAAAATAAAAATTACACCTCATGCATTTTTCTCATAAAACCTTTTATATATTTGTCAAAAATAAATATATCACAACAATATGAAAGATTTATTAAAGAAATTTGAAAATAAAGCTCCTGAAATCATTTTCAACTGGAAAGATTCCGAAACCGAAGCCGAAGGCTGGACTGTGATTAACTCCCTTCGTGGCGGTGCCGCAGGCGGTGGAACCCGAATGAGAAAAGGACTGGATATGAATGAGGTTTTGTCATTGGCAAAAACTATGGAAGTGAAATTTTCGGTTTCTGGACCCGCTATCGGCGGTGCTAAATCCGGAATCAATTTTGACCCGAACGATCCCCGCAAAAAAGGTGTTTTACAGCGTTGGTACAAAGCTGTATCCCCTTTATTGAAAAGTTATTACGGGACAGGCGGTGATTTAAATGTAGATGAAATTCACGAAGTGATTCCAATGACTGAAGAATGCGGTGTATGGCATCCGCAGGAAGGTGTTTTTAACGGACACTTCAAACCTACCGAAGCTGATAAAATCAACCGAATTGGGCAATTGCGTCAAGGAGTAATCAAAGTAATCGAAAACCCAAGATTCTCACCGGACGTAACCCGAAAATACACCGTTGCCGATATGATTACCGGTTATGGCGTTGCCGAAGCCGTTCGTCATTTTTACAATATTTATGGCGGTTCTGTAAAAGGAAAGAAAGCCATTGTTCAGGGCTTCGGAAATGTTGGATCCGCTGCTGCCTTTTATTTAGCTGAAATGGGGGCCAAAATCATCGGAATTATTGATAGAGACGGTGGATTAATCAACGAAGAAGGTTTCTCTTTCGAAGAAATAAAAGCCTTGTTCCTTGCCAAAGACGGAAACAAACTTGTTGCTGAAAACATGATTCCTTTTGAGGAACTTGACCAAAAAATATGGACAGTAGGTGCTGAAATATTCACCCCTTGCGCCGCTTCCAGACTAGTTACCCAAAACCAAATCGACAGCTTAATTGCAAACGGACTGGAAGTAATCTCCTGTGGAGCCAACGTCCCTTTTGCCGACAAAGAAATTTTCTTTGGTTCGATTATGGAAGCCGTTGACCACAAAGTGAGCCTTATTCCAGATTTTATTTCCAACTGCGGAATGGCGAGGGTTTTTGCATATTTTATGGAAAAGAAAGTTCAAATGACTGACGAAGCTATTTTCAACGATACTTCCGAAACCATCAAAAAAGCAATTGAAAAAGCATATAATTTGAACAACTCCAAAACAAATATCAGTGCCACGGCTTTTGAAATTGCCTTAAAGCAATTGACATAAGAAAACCAATTCATTCAAAATCTCCAACACGGATTCAACAGCAGCAAAACTGTTTAATCCGTGTTTTTTATTCCAATCATTAACAAAATAAATTCACGGGATATCACAGCTGCCGTTTTTTTGTCTTGACAATTTTTACTATTTTTCGGCGTTTTTATAAATACACTTTTAATTCAATTTCTACGATGAGTTCTATACTTTCAAGCGATCAAAAGAAATCATTAGTCCTATCCATACTCATTTACGCATCCTTACTGCTGTTACTCTTTTTCATCCGATTCTGGCCTCCATCCAATCTCGAAGAACTAATAGGGAGCGGTGGCGGTGGCGGCGGAGTTACCATAAATTTTGGCGACAGTGATTTGGGATCCGGAAAAAACACTCAAAGCGAAGTATTGAATGTACAAAATCAGGCCAAGCAAGCGCCAGCCAAAAGCACTCCAGACGAAGCTATTTTAACTCAGGAAAATGCCACAGAAGAAAGCGTAGTAATTCCTCAAAAAGAAAAACCTAAAAAAACGGAAGTTGCCGTTAAGCCCGAAATAAAACCCGAAGTTGTTAAACCAAAAGTATCCAACTCCACCAATGACGCTTTGTCAAGCATTCTGAAAGGCTCCAAAAAAGGCGGTGACGGCGATGACAAAACCGCAGGAAACAAAGGGAAATCCAACGGAAGCCTGACCGCAACCGGCTATTACGGTACAGGTGGTTCCGGTGGTGGCACAGGTGGCGGAAACGGTACTGGAACAGGAATCGGCAACGGAGGAGGTTACGGTCCTGGAAGCGGTGTCGGTTCAGGAGGTGGCAACGGAGGAGGTTCCGGCTACTCGCTCGGCAACAGAAAAGCGCTTTCCAAACCACAGCCGAAATACACCTGTAATGAGTCGGGAAGAGTTGTCGTAGAAGTATCTGTGGACAGAAACGGAAACACTATAAACGCAACTGCAGGTACAAAAGGAACGACCAACACTGCAAAATGTCTGCTCGACCAAGCCCGAATTGCGGCTATGAACACCAAATGGGATGCCAGCAGTGATGCACCCGAAAAGCAAGTTGGAAAAATTGTTTACAATTTCAACTTGAATTAATCCGATAATTATTAGGAGCACAACTTTTGTACATTTCATCAACAGTTGTCCCGCTATACGCTATATTCCCGATTAACAAAAACTACGGCTAAAAAGCCTTGTTTTTCTAAATCGGGAGATACCACTTCTATCGGGGCTAGTTTACGGATTTAGCTTTTCAGAAGAACATTCCTTTTAGAAATAATTAATTCCAGCAAGTTTTTGCGAGGAATGAAGCAACCGCACTTCATGTTTTCACTTCAATGATTTACTAAACTTGCTTTTGATAATGAGATTGCTTCGTTCCTCGCAAGGACTTTGAATGAGGAACCCTAATACCTTTAAAAAAAGAGCAGGAATATCTCGTTTTGCACAAACCCGCGTGAGGGATAGGAAGAAGCTACCAAAGTAGCCTGGATAGCCCGGCAGCATAAAGAAAAGGAGCCGAATCACCGTTGCGATGATTTGGCTCCTTTTTTTTATGGTGGCACGCCCAAATTATTTTTAAATCTTTATTTCGGACTGGTGGCGATGACAAATTTCAGGTTGTTCTTCACTCCTATCTGCAGTACATCGACCAAATCCTGAACCTGAAGATTGAACGGAATCCGGACAACTACGGTTTGGTCTTTTTGGGTGTCTATTTTGGACATCAAAACAGTTTCGAGCTCTTCGAAAGCAACTGGCTGTTTGTCGATGTAGAACTTCTTGTCCTCGGTAACCGATAAACTGATGAATTGTTTGTTGGTTTTTTCGTGGGACTTTGCCTTTGGCAAGGTCATTTTTATCACATTTGGATTGGCCAAAGTCGAGATAATCAGGAAAAACAGCAACAAAAAAAACATGATGTCACTCAAGGACGAAGTGGCGACTTCGGCATGAAATCTTCTTTTTCTTTTGATGGACATGGTTTATGCTTTTTGAATGATGTTTACGAATTCCAAGATTTGTTTTTGCACTTTCAGCGCGTAATTGTCAATTTTTCCGTTCAGCAAGTGGTAAGCGCTGTAGGCGATGATTCCCACAATAAGTCCGGAACCGCTGCTGATCATTTTCTCGTACAAACCTCCCGAGATATTCCCGATACTGATGTTTTCGGTCACCGAGATGCTGTAGAAAATCTTGATTACTCCAGAAATTGTTCCAATGAAACCTAGCGTTGGCGCAATACCGGCAATCAATCCCAATTGTCCAAGATGTTGTTCCATTTCGGCGATTTCGATATCGGCGGCACGGTCCATATTCGATTCGATTTCGGCGATAGGACGGCCAATTAACGTGATTCCTTCTTTGATAACATTTCCGGAAGCTGTATTGGTTCTTTCAGTTATGGAACGGGCTAATTCAAAATTCCCTGAAGTAAGATGATCTTTGACATCACGCATCAAAAGCGGATCTACTTTGGCTTTTTTATTGATGTACAAATAACGTTCTATGATGAGATAAAAAGTGTAAAACAGTAAGATTGCAATAGGGATTAAAAAAAATCCTCCTTTTAGAATGAATCCCAAAACGGAGATTTCGTTGGTGGTTGCCACTTTTTCGACAACAACATTGGACGCAGCAGTGGCAAGGGTATCAGCTTGTAATTGTATGAAACTAAACATATATTATTCCGGGTTTATAATCATTAATTGTAAAAAATATTTCAATTTTGCAGAAACTATTTTTCACTGTAATATTAAACTAAAAAAAGCGAAAAATATTTCAATTTTAAACTATTTTATCAAAAATAAATGAACTATCAGGAAACCACAAACTGGATGTTTAACCAGTTGCCAATGTATCAACATCAAGGAGCTTCGGCTTATAAAAAAGACTTGACCAATGTTATTTTGCTTGCGGATCATCTTGATAATCCTCATAAAAAAATAAAATGTCTGCACGTTGCCGGCACCAACGGCAAAGGTTCTACTTCGCACATGCTAGCTTCGGTGCTGCAAGAAGCGGGCTACAAAGTGGGTTTGTACACTTCCCCGCATTTAATTGATTTTCGCGAACGCATTAAAATTAACGGCGCTGAAATCTCTGAAGATTTTGTTTGCGAATTCATAGCGCAGCACAAATCTTTTTTTGAGGCCAATGATATGAGTTTCTTCGAAATGACGGTTGGATTGGCCTTTGATTATTTTGCAAATGAAAATGTGGATATCGCCATTATCGAAGTGGGATTGGGCGGAAGGCTCGACGCTACAAACATTATCACGCCTTTGCTTTCGGTAATAACAAACATTGGAATTGACCACGTTCAGTTTCTGGGCAACACCCTGGAATCCATCGCTACGGAAAAAGCGGGTATTATCAAACCCGGAATCCCAGTGGTTATTGGCGAATACACCCCTGAAACGCAACCAGTATTTTTGGCGAAAGCCAAAGATAATAAAGCTGAAATCTACTTTGCTTCCGATTTAATTTCAGAAACTCCTTCTTCCGATTTAATTGGGGATTATCAGGAACATAATAAAAAAACGGTCATTCAGACGTTTAAAATACTGAATGAACAAACTGATTTTAATGTCAGTAACAAAAAAATACAATCGGGATTGCTTAATGTTATCAAGAATACCGGATTGCTGGGAAGATGGCAGCAATTGGGCACAAACCCAAAAGTGATTTGCGACACGGCACACAACAAACACGGCCTTGAAATTGTTTTGAAACAGATACAAAAAGAGACTTTCAATCACTTGCATATAGTCCTGGGAGTAGTCAATGACAAAGAGCTGGACGATGTATTGCCTTTATTTCCAAAAGATGCAACCTATTACTTTTGCAAACCAAATATCCCAAGAGGTTTAGACTCCGGTTTGCTACAGGAAAAAGCACTGCAATTTTCACTAATCGGAAATACATATGATTCGGTATTAGAGGCTTACAATGTGGCTCAGAATAATTCTACAAAAGACGATTTCATATATGTTGGCGGAAGCACCTTTGTTGTGGCTGAATTACCATTAAACAAAGAGGACTAAACAATTCATACTTTTTTTCTTAAAAAAATAAATTAAAATTTCGCAACTACCTGATTAACAATTCACTAACTTTATATGTGTTTTTTGTTAATTAATAATTTAATTTTTAGTTTATTATGAAAAAGAGAACTTTTTTTTCGTTGGGAATGCTGATTTTAACATTCCTTCTAAGCATGAATATCCATGCTCAAGATCCCCCCAAACCTGTATTTATTACGATGACAACCCTACACAGAAATTTAGATACGGATCCTAAAGATTGGAAGGCAACGGAACAAGAGTACTTTGATAAGGTAACAAGCAAGAATGATTTAATTATCGGTTCTGAGATTCTGACACATTATTACACCGGAAACAGTACCGAAGTCATTTTGGTAAACGTTTACAAAACCTGGGAAGATATCGAAAAAGCACAAACCATTTCAGACGATCTTGCCAAAAAAGCCTGGCCGGATGAAAAAGCAAGAACTGCTTTTTTTGACAAACAAAACAGCTATTACACTCCCTATCATTCTGACGAAATCTACTCCTCCATTGAATCGATCGGGCATAAAGAATTCAAGCCCGCCACAAAAGAGCCTATGATTATTTACATCCGCAAATCGCAGCTTTCAATGAGCGGAAAAGGAAAAGGCATGAAGGAATACAATGACAAAATCACCTTCCAAGATCCTTTCATCAAAGGATATTATCCTTTCCGCCATGCCTGGGGATCGGACAGCAGGGATTTTATGGAAGCCTTTTACTTTGATTCATTTGCCGACATAGAAAAATCAAACCAAAAGCAAGACGAATTAGCAAAAGCCTCATGGCCGAAAGAAGCTGACAGTAAAGCTTTTTTTGACGATCTGAGATTAGCGTTCACAGGCGTTCACGGAGACTTTATCTACCACAATTTGCCTGGCGCTTCTAAATAAAAATCAATCAGCACAAATTGCACTGCCAATATCAGTAATGCAATTTGTGCTGATGTTTATAAATCCTCTGTATTTGTAAAAACCTTCTCTACTCTTCCTTATCTTGGGTTTCCTCAATTTCCTCACCCTGTTTACCTACTTTGACTTTTGGATTATCCTTGGTTCCTGTTACAGTCAGTGGAATTCCAATAATTCCTAAAGGCGGAAGTCCCAATCTCATTTTGATATTCAATTTACCATCCAGGCTGGATGTCCCTTCAATTCTTGGTCTGAAACCTGCAAATTTGAATTTAAACCGTTCAATAGTAACAATATTATTCTTTACTGTCGATTTAATATCCACCTTGGACAACTCCGGGTTTTTGATAGATTCATGATCTGTTGTTTTACTCACGGCATTAAACATTTTCATCCCTTTTACCTTTACGTCTTTTATAGACAACACCCCACCACCAAGTAACGAAGGATAAACCGGCATCATTTGCTGATTCAGCCTTCCCTTTATTTTGTAATCCAACGAAACAATTCCCTCGGCATTTTCAGCTGCACTGGCCATTTCTCTAAACATTTTCACTTCTTTGTAGGCACGCTTTATATCAAAATCAGTGGCTTTGATTTGGTATTCAAAAACTGCTTTTTTAGGAGTCATTCCCTGATAAGCAGCATTCATAACAACATTGCAGCCTATCAAATTGAACCCGGTGTTCTGCATCACTATTTTACCGTCTTTCATTTTCATGGCACCTTTTCCGTCTTGCAAAGTAAGTCCCTGATAATTGATTTTGTGTGCTGTGGCATAAAATTTCAAATCCAAGTTTGATGGAATCAAAATTACTCCGGTCTCTTGAACAGCAGGCTTCGGAGCACTTTCTGCCGCTACAGTTCCCGCATCGGCTGTTGTCGCAGGAGCAGTCGAAGTGCTTGACATAAACTCATCAACGTTGATGTATTTCGAATTTAATGTAAACGACCCTCTCAAAACTCCATTTTTTGAAGAAACAAAATTAAATACATTCTGCAGATAGCCGTTCAGCTTGAAATCCGACTCACCATAGGAAGCCAAAAATGTATTGAAAGACATCTTATCCTGATTGAATCTAAAAATCCCTTCTTTAATCAACAATGATTTAGGCAAATATTCTGTCGCCAAATTTATGTTTCGAAGTTCAAGCGTTCCTTTATTTTGCAGTTTGCTGTAATCTCCTTTTTGGGCATAACTTTGAATCCCTTTCAATTCCAAATCAGCTTTGGCATAACCATCCACATCCAATCCTTTTTGTGAAAACACCTTGTAAATTTTACTGATGTTTAAAACCCCTTTGGCCTTGATATCATAATTCAAATCGTCAAAGTTTTTCAAATCAGCTTTTACCCAAAAAGGTTCTCCCTCAAAAGTAAAACCTGCCGGTTCCAACACAACCGAAAGACCGTCAAAAGTCCCTTTTTGGTTATTTATTTTGGACACAACATTAATATCTGTTATCGGGTTTGGATAATATTGCGTTTTTACAAATCCGTTTTTCAAATTCAGCGTACCGTCTGCATTAGGAAAAAGTCTTTGCTTCTGGTCGTATTTCCCTTTTGCCTTCAAATCGCCAACCAACATTCCCTTCAATTCAAAATTAGGAATTCCAAGTGCTTGGTTTAATTTCCCCAAATCGATTTTAGAATTCAAAACCAAATCAATGTCGGGCGCAGACAAGCCGTTCATTTTCAATTTCGTTTTAAGATAGTTTTTATCGATGTTCAAAGATAGATTTCTGGCATACAGCCATAAAAGTTCAGGATTCAAAGACGGCACTTTGGTTGAGATATCCATATTCAGATTGGAAACCGGAAAAGCACTTTTTTTATGATTCACGAATCCGTCCTTAACTTTAAAATCCAAATTCAAATCCGGCATACTATTTTGCGAAGCAATGTATTTCCCCTTCAGCGTCAGCAGTAAATCAACGTTTCCTTTCAATTCGGTATCTTTTAACCAAGTAATATATTTCGGTGGAAAAGCCGTAAAAAGATCGTTCAGATTGCTTTTATTCGATTTGACTTTAAAATCAATATTATAACCATCTTTTAAGAAATCAAATTTCCCTGTAAAATCCACTGATAATTTATTGATAAAAAGATCATTTTGCTCAAAAACAAAAGACAGCGAATTGGTATTAATTTTGGTAATTAATTCCCCATCGACTTTTTTGTTCATCAAATAGGGTTCTTTTTCATAAATGATATTCAGCTTTTCGATTTTTAATTTAGAATGCAATGCGAAAATAGCCTGGCTAAGGTCCCCATTCCCTAAATAATTAAAATCAATGGCATCAATATGAATATCGGTAGATTGATCATCATAAATCAACTTACTGTTATTTATTTCGATTTCTTCTAACTTAATTCCTGTATCAGACTCTTCTTCTTTTGCACCACTTTCTTTTTCTGTTTTATATACATTATAATTTGCCTCTCCTTTTTCATTTACTTTGACATTGATCAATGAATTGGATAGAAAAATTTGATCGATTTTGATGGTTTTCCCAAAAATGAGACTACCTAAATTGATTCCGAATGCAACATCATCAGCGGAAATAAATTTTTCATTTTGAAAAGGGGCCGAACCGTTGAGCTTAAGTTCGGTCAAAGTCAGGGTCAATGCAGGGAAATGCTTAAAAAAAGAAACATTGGACTCCGAATAATTCAGCTCACCATTTAATTTTTCATTGGCTGTTTTCTTAACCTGTTCCCTTATTTTGTCCGAAAAAATCAAAGGAGTGATAAACATCAGCCCCAGTAAAACAACTAAGGTTATTCCTGTATATTTTAAAATTTTTACGATTATTGATTTAAAATTGGTTACCGCCATTTGTTTTTTAGTCAGAATTAATAAATAAAAATTTAAGATACTACTATTTATTATTTAAAAGAATTATTATCCGTGAACTGTTTCATTTTTCCCATAATTGGTAATAATCGAGGTTTCATACTCAATCCATTCTTTCCATCGTTTGTCCACATCAAAATTGTCAACATATTTTCGGGCAAAGCCAAGAAAAGTAGTGTAATGACCCGCCTCCGAAATCATAAGATCCCTGTAAAACTTCGCCAATTCCTCATCTTTTATATTTTCGGACAGTACTTTGAAACGCTCGCAGCTTCGGGCTTCAATCATTGCTGAAAACAACAGCCGATCTACCAAAGCATCTTTTCGGCTGCCATCTTTTTTCATGAATTTGAAAAGCTCATTCACATAATGGTCTTTGCGTTCCCTTCCCAAAGTCAGGCCTCGGCTCTTTATTAAATTGTGGACTAATTGCAGATGATCAAGTTCCTCTTTGGCAATAATCAATAACTCCGTTACCAATTCTTCCAATTCCGAATTGTAGGTTATTAAGCTAATGGCATTCGAGGCCGCTTTTTGTTCACACCAAGCGTGGTCAGTCAGTATTTCTTCAATATTGCTCTCCACTATATTTACCCAACGTGGGTCTGTTGCTAATTTCAATCCAAGCATAACTATCGATTTAATCCTGCAAAATTAGTCATTCTCAGCCGATTTTCCTTTAAAAATGATGCTTTAACCGCCCAAAATGCATTATTTTGCACCTTTATCGTTAATTCTTATGAACCAACTTCAAACGCTTTTAATCATTGGTTTTGTTTGGCCGGAACCCAATTCTTCGGCAGCAGGCGGCCGAATGCTGCAGTTGATAGAACAATTCCAGCAACAAGGATTTAGTATAACATTTGCCAGTCCGGCTATGGACAGTGATTTTATGGTCGATTTGTCCACATTAAACGTCGCTAAAAAATCAATTGCTTTGAATTGTTCCAGTTTTGACACTTTTGTCAAAGAACTGAATCCTGCCGTGGTTTTGTTTGACCGATTTATGATAGAAGAACAATTTGGCTGGCGCGTTGCCGAAAATTGTCCGGATGCACTGCGGATATTGGACACCGAAGACCTGCATTGTCTGCGGTCGGCAAGACAAAAAACATTCAAAGCACATCGCAACTTCACAACAGCAGACACTTTAAAAGAAGAAGTTGCCAAAAGGGAAATCGCCAGTATTTTGAGATGCGACCTGTCCTTGATTATTTCAGAATTTGAAATGGAACTCTTAAAGACCACTTTCAAAATAGACGAAAAACTGCTGTACTATCTGCCTTTTTTATTGGAACCAATTTCAGAATCCACTTTTGAAAAGCTCCCTCCTTTTGAAGAAAGAAAAGATTTTGTATTTATAGGCAATTTTCTTCACGAACCCAACTGGAATGCAGTTCAGTATTTAAAAGAGACTATTTGGCCTTTGCTAAGAAAACAATTGCCTGATGCCAACCTCAACATTTACGGTGCTTATCCTTCTCAAAAAGTAATGCAACTGCACAACCCAAAAGAAGGTTTTCACATCAAAGGACGTGCAGCCGATGCCAACGAAGTTGTTCAAAGTGCAAGAATAGTTTTGGCTCCGTTGCGTTTTGGCGCAGGTATCAAAGGAAAACTCATCGAGGCCATGCAATGCGGAACGCCGAGTATTACAACGACAATCGGTGCCGAATCGATGCAGGGAAATCTGCCTTGGAATGGATCCGTAACCGACGAAATAAACCAATTTACAACTGTTGCCTCTCAATTGTACCAAGACAAAAAACTTTGGTCAGAAGCACAACAAAACGGGATTGCCATTATCAACCAACGGTATTCCAAAGCACAGTTTGAAAATGATTTTGCCGAAAAAGTTCAGTTTTTGCTAACGAACTTACCCCAACACCGTTTGAATAATTTCTACGGAGCTCTGCTGCAACATCACACTTTAACCAGCACAAAATATATGTCACGCTGGATTGAAGCCAAAAACAGTAAAAAAGAGTAACCCAAATTTTATTCTTTTTTACAAAATCTACTTCAAAAGGCAAGTTAGGAGCAATTTTATTTCATTTTTTTTACTTTTTAAAACACTAATTGCTAGACAACTGACAATTTTTATAAAATAAAAAGCAAAAAAACTTTCGAAATGTTTTGCATAAGCGAAAAACCTGCCTATATTTGCACTCGCAATCACAAAATGATAGCAACCTAGTAAAATAGGGCGATTAGCTCAGCTGGTTCAGAGCACCTCGTTTACACCGAGGGGGTCGGGGGTTCGAACCCCTCATCGCCCACCAAAAAACTCCTTAAGCAATTAAGGAGTTTTTTTTTATGCTTTATTTTTTTAGGCAGCGTCCTCTCGGCTCATCACCTTCATGAAGTACAATTTCGGAATGCAGGAACTCTGCCGCAGCAGCGGAATCTTTCACTTTGACAGCACTACGTTCCAACATTTCTGATTCAAACTCAGTCAAAACACTTTCTCTAATTCCTACTTTTCTCCATTGTGATAAAGGCCTGCATCCTCTTGTAATTGTCCTAGCCAGATTAAGCGCATCCAGTAAAGCCTGATTCGCCCCCTGCCCTTTGAATGGGCTCATTGGATGGGCTGCATCGCCTATCAGAGTAACTTGCCCTCCTTTATTCAACAATTCAGAGCCTAATAATTCCCGGTCATATACTGGATAACCTGAAATCTGAACATCAAGTGTAGCCTCCAAAATCTGAGGAATGGGATTGTGCCACTGGGTTCTGAGGCAAGCCTCTGCTTTGAGTGCCTGAGATCCTTTCGCACTTAGCCTCTTCGCCTCTTCTTCCGACATTGGAAAACTAAGCTGCCACATCACCGAATCTGACGTATAAGGCATTACGTAAATCCGTTCATTGCCATTAGCTGTTTGAAATACTGTGGCCGAATCTAATAAAGAACTATCAATCCCTTCAAGAGCCTTCAAAGGACAAATCCCCAATATCACAATACAACCCAGATAACGCAAAGGAGCAATATCCTCCCCAATCAGCAACCTTCTTACCGAACTGCGGATTCCATCGGCTCCAACGACAAGATCTGCATTAAAACTTTTTATTTCTCCGTCGACTTGAAAACTTAAACTAAGCCCTTTACCTTCGGATTGCTTCATATCCACAAGCTGATGCCCCCATTGTACGGAATCATGTCCGCCGAGTTGCTCCAATAGTGCTAAACGCAAAGATTGCCTTGCGATATGTACATTTGATCGTTTCTGAAAAGTTTTCTCTTCTGACTGCACCCACTTTCGCACCCCCCATTCACCAATCACTTTTCCTTCTGTAGTATGAACCAAATGTCTTGTTGAAACCACTCCTTCCTCTAATGAAAAAATACCCAATCCCTCAATCGCTTTACTGGCTTGCTGCAACGTGAGTCCATAGCCCTGAGACCGTGCTTCGAAGTTGTTATCGCGTTCATAGATGGTAAAAGGAATTCCGCGGTGCAAACAAGCCACAGCCAGTGCCACTCCCCCTATCCCTCCACCGATAATAGCAACATGAGGATAGTTTTCTTTATCTGCTGCAGGATTACTGTCAGAACGAAGCAATCCTGACCCGTTACAGTTCAGGCATGAGTTAAGATGGCTCTTTGGACGAACCGGAACCGTCCCTTCGCCTTTTGTTTTTTCAAATTGTTCTAATGCCATCTGGTAGCGAAGTCTCACTTTCTTACTGAGCCTTTGACTTTTCTTGCCACGTCCGAGACATTCCTGACAAATAGCCCAGCTTACACCTTCATTTTTCACTTCCCTTTTATTTAACATTAGAAATTTATATTTTTCAAAATTTTGCTGCTTATAGCAATTGTGCAAATTTAAAACAAAAGATTGCCAGTAGAAAACTACTTCAAAATTTTTGAAAAAAACTATATTAACGATCCCAGTTTTTTAGCTTCCAAATAGAACCGTTTTTAGTAGTCCATTTTTCCAGATTGCCTTTTGCATTCAGCTCGTTTAATTGCTGTTCGGCTTCCATTCTTGGTGTCTCTGACAGCACAGAATATTCTTTGGCTGTAAGCGAATTATACTTTAAAAATAGTGCTTCCCAATTTTTAGAATATTCCTTTTTAACCGCCTTTTGGTGAAGTTTCAGAATAGCATTTTCATAGAATTCATATGATTTTGAACCATATACAATTTCTTTATTATCAGAATTATCTTCAAAATATATCGTTGGAAACCCTCTTACCATTAGTGATTTTGCAATCTTCAGATCTTCTTCAAAAAGTAATTTTGCATTACTGTTAAAATCTTTTTTAAACTGTTCAGTATTTAATCCTATATTTTTTGCCGCATCTTCTAAGTTTTCCCACTTTGCAATATTCTTTTTTTGCAGAAAAACCATTTCCCGGATTTCTCTTAGAAACAAAAGAGCTTTTTGATTATCCTGCATTTGTGCGGCTTTGAATGCAATTGAAGACGGATAAGACGACTGCAAAGGATCTTCCAGCCATATATCTCCATCGATCGGCATGTCGTAATACTGGCTTACTTCATCCCAATGATGCGCAACGTCCGATGGCTTATTAATACTACCGCTGTTGTAGCTCCAGTCTGGCAATAGACCGCCCATTCGGTATTCAATTTCTATAAAATTGCCGTATTCTAATTTTAGTTTTCTTAATTGAGGTTCGATTCCCCAGCATGAGGAACAGATCGGGTCTGTAAAGTAAATAACTTTTACGGGGTTGTCAGCAGTTTGCTGCTTCATTTCTTCAGAGTCTATGCGTTCTGACATTGCACAAACACCTTCGGTTGGATCACACAACAGCGGATTGTTTTTATCTTCCATTTTTTTTATTTGTTTGAGCCTGTCAGCTGAAATTGCAAAGCCCTGTGATTATTATTAGTTTTTTTCAAATTCATTAATTAAACTTTTTTGCAAAATTTAAATCGTTAATGATGGTACAAATTTACACTGTAATAAATATATATTTGCTACGGGTTTCCTTTTAGAAAGTACTTTCCTTTTGGAAACTATCAAGTGATTTAACTTTACAAAAACTATCAGCATAAATTAAAAACGATGAAAAAAAAGGCATTAGTAAACAACACACCAGTTTGTCAGGTAAGAATGCAGGCTATTGGTGATGCAATGAGTCTGTTGTCAGGAAAATGGAAATTCTATATTTTGGGCACACTTATAGAAGGCAGCACACTGGGTTTTATGGATTTACTGCGGGAAATAAACGGCATCGGAACTAAAATGCTTTCGAAAGAACTTCAGGATTTAGAAATGAATAATCTGGTCAGCAGAAAAGTAATGAATACCAAACCAATAACTGTTGAATATTCCATCACCGAATACGGAAAAACACTTTCGCCGCTAATAGACGAATTGGCCAAATGGGGAATTGATTACAGGAATTCTGTTCATGGGAAAAGCGGTAATTAAACACGCTGTGCTCACTATAAACGAGTCTCGCGGGGATATTGAGCCACAAATAACACGGATAAACGGATCAGCACTGATACTTTATGTAAAATCTATGCAAATCCACCCAGCTCAAGACCAAATAAAAACCCTTTAAATCATAAGACTTAAAGGGTTTAATATTTTAAAAAGACATTTAGTTTAAAATGCCTTGACTTATTCCTTTAAAACAAATCTATTATTTCAGATTTGTTTTAAAGAAAGTATCCAATTTATCAAAAGGAATAACAGCCACTTTATCATACAAATCTACATGAACTGCATTAGGAATTATCATTAGTTCCTTTGGTTCGGCTGCCATTTTATAAATGTCTTCACTGAAATAACGGGAGTGTGCATTTTCACCTGCTATTAAAAGCATTGGGCGCGGAGAAATTTCTTTGATGTAGGTTAATAATGGCATGTTCATAAAAGACATAGCATTGGTAATTGTCCATCCTTTGGTGGAGTTTAATGAACGTTCGTGGTAACCTCTAGCTGTTTTATAATAGTCGAAATACTCTTTTACAAATTGAGGTTCATCACCGTTTAATTTTACAGGCAAATGCGCTGCAGAAAAAGCAGGCGTTCCGTTTTCGGCATCAATCCAGCGCTGCTGGCTCATTTTTTCGAACGCTTTTGTACGTTCTTCTGCAGTCATTTTGTCGTAATACCCTTTGGCACTCACTCTCGAAATGTCGTACATACTCGTAGTAGCAACCGCCTTAACACGTTTATCAACGATTGCTGCATTTAACGCAAAACCGCCAAAACCACAAATTCCGATGATACCAATTTTATTTCTGTCCACATTTTTTTGAAGTCCCAGAAAATCTACTGCAGCACTAAAATCTTCGGTGTTGATATCGGGCGATGAAACATTACGAGGTTCACCGCCACTTTCGCCTGTATACGAAGGATCAAATGCTATAACGGCAAAACCTCTTTCAGCCATTTGGTTCGCATACAAACCGGATGACTGCTCTTTTACCGCACCAAAAGGACCGCTTATTGCCAATGCCGGCAATTGTTTGTTCTCTGAATTTTTAGGCAGGTATAAATCACCTGAAAGTGTAATGCCGTAGCGGGTTTTGAATGTTACTGCTACTCGGGTAACTTTATCGCTTAGCTGAAAAGTATAATGTTCTGTTGTGTTCATTTCTTTTGATTTTGTTTTCTTTTTATTGTTTTGTGCGAAGGATTGTCCGATTGTCATCACGGACATCATTGCAATTAGAAATGTCTTTTTCATTGATAGTAAATTTTAATAGTTTTTATGCCAAAAGTGAATTCAAAACGGGCCAATCAGAGCTAACACCTATATTTCACGCAACACCTGCGCTCAATATTGTCATTCCGACGTAGGAGGAATCTCCGTAAGTTATTCGACAAAACAAGTCCTAAACGTTGCGGAATAGCATGCGGAGATTGCTTCGCCAGTTCGCTTTCACTCGTGTCCTCCTACGTCGGAATGACAAGTTTGCGGATTATTGGGATGTTAAAAGGCACCATTGTCAACATAGTCGAGATATACGAAGAGTTCCCGACTGCACTTGAACTAACAAATTGGACTGTTTTAATTATTATTCAGATGCTGTTGTGTTTGCTTCTGCATACTCTTCATCCGATACAGGCTGAAGCCAGGTTACTTGTTTTTCATCTTTGAAATTGGTGATGGCGATGTGAACCATTTTAGTATTTGCTGTTGCTCCGTGCCAATGTTCCGTGTTTTCGGGAATATTTACGACATCGCCTTTTTGAATGACTTGTGCCGTTTTTCCTTTTTCCTGATACAATCCTGTGCCTTCAATTACCAGCAATACCTGACCTTTTGGGTGTGTATGCCAAACGGTTCTTGCATTGGGTTCAAAAGTTACTGCTCCTGCAGAAAAATTGTTGTTTTTGTCCTGACTTACCAATGGCGATAAAAAGGCATTTCCAGTGAACCAATCGCTGGGTAATTTTTCACCTTTTGGAAAAATAGATTCATTGTTTTCTGTTTTCATTTTTTCTTGATTTTTAGTGTTACAGGCTGTAAATACAATGCTTCCGATTGTGAACAGCACAATTGTTATAACCTTTATTTTATGTTTCTTTTTTTTGAATAATTCCAAAAATGCACAATGCTGCCTTTTAGCCCCGATTGCTTCGCCAGTTCGCTTCGCTCGGGTGAAGTGGAAATCCTTATGTGCCGGGGTTCGGCACACAAGATTGTAAAGTAGAGCGGGATCAATACCTCCTGAAAACGCCTACTCTTTCTGCTCCAAAAAAATACTAATCGAGTTCAATTTCTTTGATGATTTTGGCAGGAATTCCGCCGACAATCACATTGTCTGGAACATCTTTCGAAACTACAGCTCCGGCAGCCACAATTGCATTCTCGCCAACGGTTACACCAGGCAGAATCATGGCTCCGGCACCAATCCAAGCTCCTTTTTTTATCAGGATAGGATGCGAAATTGTCGCTCTTCTTTCGGATGGATGGATGGGATGGTTTGTCGTAATGAGATTGACTTTCGGGCCAATGAGTACGCTGTCTTCGATGATGATCCCTCCCCTATCCATGAAAGTGCAGGCGTGATTGACAAATACATTTTTGCCAATGGTTATATTCTCTCCAAAATCGGTATAAAAGGGCGGAATGATGAAAAAAGTGTCATCGACTTTCCTCCCGATGAGCTCGCTGAAAACTGCATTGATTTCCTGCTGATCGTCGGTTACCAGCGTGTTGAGTTTGGCCGTTGTGCGAATGGCTTTTTGAATAACCTTAAAAAGCTGAGGATATCCGGGATCGTTCAGTGAAATAATTTCGCCTGACTGGTCTCTTGCGAAAATGTCTTTTTTACTTTCGCTGAAAGCTGTTTTTGTGTTTGTATCTGACATCATAATTGTATTTGATAATCTAAAGCAAAGGTATGGCGGGAAATAACAGCTGGGCTAAAGATTATCAAACCAAAAATTAAGAAAATCAAACCATCGCTTCTCGAATTGATTTTGGGTTGGTGCCCGTTATTTTTTTGAAGAAATTATTGAAGTAAGTAGGATATTCAAAGCCGAGGGCATAGGCAATTTCTGCAATATTCCAATCGGTATGCTGCAACAAAGCTTTTGCTTCAGCTGCAATTCTTTCGGTGATATGAGTCGTAGTGGACTTTCCAGTAACTTCTTTCACCACACGGTTCAGGTAGTTAACGTGTACGTTCAGGTTTTGTGCATAGTCCTGGGCAGTTTTAAACTGCAGCGGATTTTCGCTGGTTTCGATTGGAAATTGTCTTTCTAATAATTCGAGGAAAACAGCTGTGATTCTGGAAGATGCATTTTTGTTTTGGTTGTAATTTTCCGAAGGCTGTAACTTCAATGCTTCGTGAATAATAAGGTTGATGTAGTTGCGAATGAGTTCATCCTTGAACGCATAGTCGCTTTTTTGTTCATCAATCATTTTTTGAAAAATGGTATTGAGAAACAATCGCTGTTCTTCGGAAATTTTTAATACCGGTGTTCCGTCAATTTTAAAAAATGCAGATTGGTGCAGACTTTCTGAACGGTCAATCTGTTTTAAAAAATCCTCTGAAAACAGGCAGGTATAGCCAATATAATCAGTAGTGAGCGTTTCCCACGAATAAGGAATGTGCGGATTTCCAAAGAATAGTATAGTGCCGTCCTGTTCAAAAGTTTTATCCGAATAATGGATTCTGCTTTTACCGGTAGTCAGGCAGATTTTAAAGAAATCTTTTCTGCTGTAGTTTCGTGTGGCCTCGCTGTCGTCTTCAATCTGAAATGCTTTAAAACCTTTCAGTTTTAGCTGATCATTAAACTCAGAAACTATTCGTGTTTTATTGTCTTTCATTTTGCAAAGTTAAGAAATTCAAACTGCTCTAATGGCAAAGGAAGTTTTTTAACAGACTTTATAAAACAATATCAAATAATAAATTGGTCTCATTCTCGGTTCAAGCAGAATGTTATTAAAGAATTCGATTTAAATATAGTTCTCGCAAAGTCGCAAAGTCGCAAAGAAATAGGTTCTGAATTTTGCGTCTTTGCGAGAAAAATTATTGTTTAAATTAATGAAATTACATTATCTTTTCCAGTTTTTAATATTCATGTTCACCGCCGCCTTTTGACTGTGACAATAAATAATAAGCACCTTTAATAACAATTTTGGCATTCGACGGAATCTCTTCAATCAGTTTCACTTCGGTATACCCCAAATCGGTGGTTCCTACTGCAACTTCAACAGCTTTGAAATGAATTTCTTTATGAGCTTCTTCTCCTTCTTTGTGGCTTTCTTCTTTTTTAGAAACTTCTTCGTGCTGGTCATCCTGAATGTAGATAAAATACTTATCTCCGTTTTTTACAACCGCTTCTTTTGGCAATGCGGGAACGGTTTGATTCGAAATGTTGATATTTGCTGCGACATACATTCCGGGAATTAAATCTTTGGTATTGCCCGAATTGATTTTAGCGTGTACATCAACTGTTTTACTTTCATTCGAAAATGATTTATTGATGCCAAATATCTTTCCTTTGATAGATTTATTCGATTGATTCGTCAATATAAAATCAACTTCCTGACCGATGGAAATTTTGCCTAAGTCTTTCTCAAATACATTCAGATCAAGATGCATCTGACTGTTGTCGACCACTTCAAAAAGCGTAATTCCTGTGTCCGCAAATGCGCCTTTGGTGATGCTGATTTTACCAACATAACCGCTGATTGGAGCAACAATGGGAACCAAAGAAGTAATCCCGTTCGGATTGACATTCAATGCCTCTAATTTGTTTTTGGCTGACCTTGCTTTTGCTTTTTCGGATGCGAGTTTTGATTTGACTTCCTGGAATGTTTTTCTCGGATTGACATTTTCATCACTCAGTGTTTTTTGGCGTTTGAATTCCTGCTCCAGATATTCAATATTTGCCACTGCGGACTGATATTCTTCCTGCATTCCGGAAACTTCCAGATTTTGGAGGGTTGCCAATATTTTTCCTTTGGTAACATAAGTCCCTTCCAACACAAAAATATCTTTTACAACACCGCCAATCAGTGTAGAAATATCAGCTCTGTTTTGTGGCGGTACAGCGGTATAACCATTCGCTTTGATGATGGTATTGAGGTTTTTCATTTCAATACTGCCAATTTCAATTCCGATGGTTTGGGCTTGTTTTTCAGTTAAGGCTACTTCAGTTTCTGATTGTTCTTCTGTGTGTTCCTCTTCAATTTTCTTTTGACCGCAGGAAGCCAGCAGGAAAAAGGAAATGGAAAGCAGTAAAAGTGTTATTTTATTGACTATTATATTTTTCATATGCTAATTTTTATGAGGTATAATCTGTTCGGTTATTTTTTTAACCACATAGAGACATAGATTTTTGTGATGTTTGAAAGAGTTTGATAAACGTTTCACTTTTCACATAGTCAATCTATGTTAAAAATAGTGCTATTTCTATCTCTTCTTTCGCGATAATTATAATCTATGTTTCTATGTGGTTAATATTTTTTATTTAATGATATAAATTAATTGTTAGAAATGGATGGAAACTGCAGCTGAATGGCGCTTTGATTGTACAAATTAACCGCTTCGGCATTTTGCTTTTTGATATCAATCGCCTGATTCAAAAAACTGATGTACGACCAATAACTCATATCGCCATTGGCATAGCTTTTTTGCGCCGTATTTATAATTTGATCTGCATATTCCAACCCTTCGTTTTGATAATACTGCAGTGCTTTTTGCTGTTTGTCAAATTCATTCTGCAGTTCTTCTTTTTTCAGTTTTAGGGCTAATTTATTGTTGTCCAACAGCATCTGTGATTGCGAAACACTGATTTCTGATGCTTTGGCTTTAGCCGAATTTACGCCGCCAAACAGCGGAATCTGCAAACCCGCCGTAAATCCCTGAAACAAAGATTGGGTGTCAATCGTTTGGGCAAAATAACCAACTCCTAATTTGGGCATTTTCTGTGCCTTAAACACATCGGTTTCTTTTTGGCTGACTAAAATCTGCTGTGAATAATAATCGTTTACTAGATTTTCCGCCACTGAAGTTTCTGTTTTAATTGCCGTTTTATACTGCAAAGACGAAGCTGTGTCAGGAATGACAGTATTATCACTTTGCACAAAATACTGCAGCTGTTTTTGATAAATAACCAAATCGTATTCAATCTGTGCTTTGATGGTTTCAATTTCCTTTACTTTAGCTTTGGCACTGATAACTTCAATGTTCCCGCTTTCTCCTGTTTTAAAACGAAGCTCCGCATTCTTAAGAAATTTGGTATAAATCGTAATCAGTTCGTTGTTAAGCTTTTGCAGTTCAATGCCGTATAGATATTGATAATAGGATAAAGTCACCGCTTTTTCAATCTCATATTCCGAGATGGCTTTGTTTTTTTCTGCTAATTTTGCAAGTTCTTCCTGCAGCTGTCTGTTGGCTTTCGTTATTTTTCCAATAGGAAAATACTGCTGTACCGACACATTATGATCGTAATCTGCACTGTTGAACTGCCCGCCCTGATACTGAATCTGCAAAGGATCGGGCTGAAAAGCCGTTTTCTTCAAAGCGTTTTGTTTTTCGATTTCTTTATCGGCTATTTTCAACATGGCGTTATTATTTTTTGCCAATGAAACTGCCTCTTCCAAAGTTACTTTTTGAGTATTTTGAGCAAAAGAAAAAGTACTTATCAGTAAAATGATTACTGTAATTATTGGAGTTTTCATGCTGTTTCTTTTAATTCCTTTCTCGAATAAGAGGTAAAGTATTGGCAGTACAATCAGCGTAAGCAATGTTGCTGAAATTAATCCGCCGATAACCACAGTTGCCAAAGGTTTTTGCACTTCGGCACCGCCGCTCGTAGACAACGCCATTGGCATAAATCCTAAAGATGCCACAGCGGCCGTCATCAATACGGGGCGTAATCTTGTTTTGGTTCCGATTAAAACGCGCTGCAGCGGATCAGTAATTCCTTCCGTTTTGAGCTGATTGAAATAGGATATCAGCACGATTCCATTTAAAACGGCGATACCAAATAAGGCAATAAATCCAATTCCTGCCGAAATACTGAAAGGCATACAGCGTAACCATAATGCAAAAACGCCTCCAATTGCAGAAAGCGGAATGGCTGTGAATATCAATAAAGACTGCTTGATGCTGTTGAATGTGAAATACAGCAAAACCATTATCAATCCTAGCGCAATAGGAAGTGCAACCGAAAGTCTTTTGTTAGCCTCAATCAGGTTTTCAAACTGCCCGCCATAGGTAACGTAGTAGCCGGGAGGCAGCTTAAAACTGGCTTGCAGTTTCTCCTGAATTTCTTCGACCACACTTTTGATATCGCGTCCGCGAACATTTAAACCAATAGTAATTCGTCGTTTTCCATCTTCACGGGCAACCTGAACCGGGCCTTGTTCGTAAGTGATTGCCGCTACCTGCGAAAGCGGAATCTGCTGTCCATTTGGCAGCGGAATAAATAAGTTACTCACATCCGAAATATCTGCCCGATTGTCTTTATTTAATCGGACTACAATGTCAAAACGCCTGCTTTGCTCATAAATTTTCCCAGCACTTTCTCCCGCAAACGAAGAGCGGATAATTTGATTGATGTCGCTAATATTTAATCCGTACAGAGCAATTTTGTGATAATCATATTTTACCGTGATTTGAGGCAATCCGGTTACTTTGTCAGCTTTCAAATCACCAATTCCGTCAATGGAACTGATTTTTCCGATAAGTTCTTTGGCTTTATTGTCTAAAACCTCCAAATCGTCACCAAAAATCTTGATGGCGATATCGCTTCTGCTTCCTGTCATCAGTTCATTAAAGCGCATTTGGATAGGCTGGGAAATTTCGATATTGGCTCCGGGAATCGCTTCCATTTCTTCTTTCATCAAATTGGCCAAATCTTCCCAATTATCGGCTGAAACCCATTCACTTTTATCTTTCAGTACTATAATTAAATCGCCGCTTTCGATAGGCATTGGATCGGTCGGTATTTCACCGCTTCCAATTTTAGCCACAATAGTTTTTATTTCAGGGAATTTAGCTTTTAAAATCTTCTCGTATTTTGTAGTGGTTTCTACCATCTGACTTAACGAACTACCTGTCATAATTGTGGCATTGATGGCTAAATCGCCTTCTTCAATGGTAGGTATAAATTCACCTCCCATATTTTGAAAAGTAAAGAAGGCTAATGCAAATAACCCCACTGAAACCAAAAGAACCATTTTTTTTAATTCCAGTGCTTTGTTCAAGAGCGGTGTATATTTACTTTCAAACCACGCCATCATTCTGTCGCTGAAATTGGTTTTATGTTCAGTCTTTTTGGATAAAAACAAAGAAGTCATCATTGGAACATAAGTCAATGACAGTACGAAAGCTCCAATAACGGCAAATCCAACGGTCATTGCCATAGGTTTGAACATTTTTCCTTCGGTTCCTACCAATGCTAATATTGGCAGATATACAATTAGAATGATGATTTCGCCAAAGGCAGCACTGTTTCTGATTTTGGAAGCCGATAAATAAACTTCGCTGTCCATTTCTTCCTGAGTCAGTGCTGCCTTGCGTTTGAGTTTTGCCAAATGATGCATCGTGGCTTCGACAATAATTACCGCTCCATCAACTATAATTCCGAAATCAATTGCTCCCAGACTCATTAAGTTTCCGCTTATGCCAAAATAATTCATCAATATCACCGCAAAAAGCATGGATAATGGAATCACCGATGCAACGATTAAGCCAGCACGGAGATTTCCGAGGAATACTATCAAAACGAATATCACGATTAAAGCCCCTTCGATAAGGTTTTTTGTCACAGTTCCAATAGCATTATCTACCAGTTTCCCTCTGTCTATAAAAGGCTCAGCAACAACTCCTTCGGACAGAGATTTATTGATTTGCTCCATCCTTTCTTTTACTCTTCCTACAACGGCACTTGAGTTTTCGCCTTTAAGCATTAGAGCCAATCCGCTTACTATTTCGCCTTTTCCATCTTTGGTTGATGCTCCGTAGCGCAATGCAATGCCTTCACGCACAGTGGCGACATCACGAACCAGAACAGGCGCGCCGTTTCGGTTTTTGATAACTACATTCTGCAAATCAGTAATTCCCGAAGCCATTCCGACTCCGCGGATGAAATAGGCATATTCGTCTTTTTCTATATAAGCGCCACCTGTGTTTTGATTGTTTTTTTCTAAAGCATCAAAAATCTCTGTAATCGTAACTCCCTGACTGTTTAATGTATTAGGATCAACAGCGATTTCGTATTGTTTTAGTTTTCCGCCCCAGCTGCTTACTTCGGCGATACCTTCGACACCCTGTAATTGTGGAATAATAATCCAGTCCTGAATGGTTCTCAGTTTTACGGCATCGTATTGGTCTTCATAGCCTTTTTTGGCATAGACATCATATTGGAATATTTCGCCAAGCCCGGTAGTAATTGGCGCGAGTTCAGGTGAACCGGCATATTTAGGAATATTTTCCTCTGCTTGTTTTAGTCGTTGAAAAATCTGCTCCCTTGCCCAATAAATATCGACCTCATCTTTGAAAACAACCGTTACCACCGAAAGTCCAAAACGCGAAATACTACGCAGTTCCACCACTTTTGGAATGGTTTTTACAGCCTGCTCCAAAGGATAAGTAATTAACTGCTCCACTTCCTGACTGGCAAGAGTCGGCGCTGTTGTAATAATCTGTACTTGATTATTGGTAATATCAGGTAATGCATCAAGCGGTAACTGCTTGACGGAATAACTGCCCCAGGCTAAAAGCACAAGGGTGAAAAGCAGTATAATGAACTTATTCTTTATACTGAACTGTATAATCTTGTCTAACATTTGAAAATGTATAATGAATTAGAAATAGGCAGATAAAATATCGCCGCTGTTTGTGCCAAAGCACAGCTTTCTAACCCGAATCCCGATATATATCGGGACGGGCATCATTATACTAATTGGGGCGGCTGCCAGATACTTCCGTAGAAATTGGAAGTAAGAATGGATTTATAGTCTGGTAATTGTGTTTGAATACCTTTAGAAAGTATTGGAAAATCTATTGTTATTGGTTGTGAGTAACTTGCCATTTGTGAACCGCAGCAGCTGCAGATACAAAACGGTGAACATAAATCACTTCCGGAATTATGCGAATGATTATCTGTCGAAACCAATTCGGACTTAGTACGCGCATTACCATCTGCTCCCATATCTGCACAAGGCATACACGAAAGTATCAAGAAAATGATTGATAATATGGCGCTTGTAAGTTTCACAGTTACAAAAATAGGTTTTTATTTTTATCCTTTGAAATTATTTGGAATGAATCTAAAATCGAATTTAATTTTGAAGTTATTACCATTAAAAAAACTCCTTAATTTCTTAAGAAGTTTATAGTCCAAAAAAATATGATCTGAATCAGAATTACCGATTATTTCCTTTCACAAGTTCTTTCCGTAACCGGCTTAGCGACTGCGGGGTGATTTTCAAATAAGAAGCGATATAATGTTGTGGTACCTGTTGTGCCAATGCGGGATAACGCCTGACAAATTCAAGATATTTTGTTTTGGCATCGCCAAAATTCAAAAAATCATTATCCTTGATTTTGCTCAGTAATGCAGTTTCAGTCAGGCTTTTTATAAAAATGAACAGATTAGGAACCTCATCACACAGTTTTTCCAAAACCGATTTGGAAACGGTGTACGTTTCACAATCAACCATTGCCTGAAAAGCATCTGTGGAAGGTTTTGCGGTGTAGTAGCTTTCCAAATCAACAAAAAACTGATTCTCTCTTACAAAATATTTGGTCACCTCATTGCCGTTTTCATCAGCTGCATACACTCTTACAATTCCGTTTTCGATAAAAGCAATTTCATTGCAAATTTTATGAAATTCCTGAAAATGCTCCCCCGATTTCAAGGTTCTTTTTTTATAATGCGAAACGATGTAACCGATGTCTTCTGCCGAAAGAATACCGCCAAAACCCAATACCGATTTTAGTTTTTCCATTTATATTAGTATTCCGTTTTCAAAAACACTTTCTGCGCAAGCCAGTACTGATGCTTTTGGTGACAAAGGCTGCCATTTCAGCTCTTTTTGCGCTTTGGTGATTTCCGTTTTTCTTTTTATCCCCAATTCAATTAAGATTGGTTTCATTGATTTTTCAAAGATAGAAAATAATCGTGCTGCGAAATTGGGAAGTTCTGCTGTAGGAATTTTTTTGCTGGGATACTGCTCTTTCAATATCATGGCCACTTCCTTGAATGTCAAATAACCCGAAGAAGCAATGTATCGGTTTCCTGCTGCCTGCGGTGTTTCCATCGCTTTGATCAGTAAATCAGCAACCGATCGGACGTCTATAATATCAAATCCTATTTTGGGCAGGGCGGGAGAACTTCCGTCCAAAATTTTAATGACGATATTTGCCGATGTTCCAAAATCATTTTCCAAAACAGGCCCTAAAATAGCTCCGGGACAAACTGTTACCAATTCCAGATTTGAATTATTTTGCTTTATAAATTCCCATGCCGCTTTTTCGGCAATCGCTTTACTTTTAAAATAAGGCGTGGTGTCTTTACTGCTGGTTTCATCTGTCCAATCGCTTTCGTCAAAGACTTTACTCAGTTCTTCTTTTGACTTTCCGTAAACAATGGCAGCAATTGACGAAACCATAACCACGCGTTTTACATTATTGGTACTTGCCGCTTTCAACACATTCAGTGCTCCCTGTTTTGCGGGAATAATCAGGTCGTTTTCGTGTTTGGGAAGTTCTCTCGGAAAAGGCGATGCGATATGATGTACACAGTCTATATTTTTGGTCAGTTCGAACCAAATGGCACTGTCATTCAGATTCGCTACTGCAAGAGTAAGCTTGTCAATATTCGCCGTGTTTTTGCCAATGATTTCCCGAATGGAGTTTATCCGGTCTTTGTTTTGCAGTGTTCCTACCACTTCATAGCCTCTGTTTAAAAGCTGAATGGCGGTGTGGGAACCCAAAAATCCGGTTATGCCTGTGAGTAAAATTCTTTTGTTATTCATGGTTTCTGTTTTTTGACAAAGGACAAAAACAATGAACGGATTACAATTACCATTTGGTAAGAAATCAATTGTCATGCAAAAAACCTCATTCAAATCACTTTAAAAGAGGTTCTGCTTTTTATAGAATTAAATTTTTTCCGTCTCTATAATAAGTATTCCCGGCTTATTAAGATGCAGTGTTCAATTTCCTTGCCTCTGGTCTTAAAAACCAAGAACATACAGCCAGACCTACAATTACCAAAGGTACGATTATATGAAAAGCCGAGTCATTGACTGCTATGTGGGAAACTGAAGCTCCGGTCATTGCAAAAAATATTCCGGCATAGGCCCATTCTTTCAATAAAGGAAATTTTGGAACAAGTATTGCAATGATTGCCAATACTTTCCAAAATCCGATAATTGATATAAAATACGTTGGGTATCCCAGAGGAGCAAAACCGTCTACAACTTGTTTCACTTGAAATAATTGCCCAATACCTCCCAGCATACAAAAACAAAGTAAGATTGTAGTAACCCAATAACCAATTTTTTTTCTTTTGTCCATTTTGAATTTATTTTTGATTGTTAAAAATTTCCTGTAAGCGGTCGTGAGCCATATTCAAACCATTGGCAAATGGCAGTTTTAATTGCTCGGCTCTGTGTTTTTCAGATTTATAAATTATCTGTGTTGTCAATTTACTTGTTTGATCCGAGAGTTTTTCAAACTCTAAAAATTCAAGTTGAACACCAATCGGCATATTTTCAATTTCAAATGTTCTTACGATTTTTTGATTAGCCAAAAATGTGTGAATCGTTCCATTTGCCTTAAATACAACACTCCCGTTGTATGAGGTTTCAAACTGATAACTGCCGTGATTCCAGCTCTCCAGTTTCAGCACTTTTGTTCCCATCCATTGTTCAACCAATTCGGATTCCGAATATGCTTTGAAAAGCAAATCAACCGGTAACTCAAATTCTCTTGTTATCGTTAATTCCTGTTTGCCCTCTTCGGCAGTAATTTTAGTTTTTTTCTCCATTTCAGCTTTTATTTTTTGATTCATAATTTTTCATAACCGCTTCCAGTTTATTAAATCTGTCATCCCACATTTTGCGGAATGGCTCAATAAAATCAGATACTTCTTTCATTTTCTCCGGATTGATATGATAATACATTTCTCTGCCGATTTGTTCCTGCTCAAGCAATTCACACTCGGTAAGAATTTGTAAATGTTTGGAAACTGTAGGCCTAGCAGTATTAAAGTTTGAAGCAATTGCGCCTGCTGTCATAGATTGTGCAGCGACTAACAGAAGTATGGATCTTCTTGTCGGGTCAGCTATTGCCTGAAAAACATCTCTTCGTAAATTCATTGTGTAGTTATTTGACTTCAAATATATATGAAGTTATTTGACTACACAATTTTTTTCGATTTTTTTTTATTATAGCAAAAAAGCAAAATCTTCCTTTTAGCCCCGACAGGAGCGATATCCTTTTTATGAAGCGATTTTTCTTCGCTTCATAAAAAGATACAAGCGGATAGCGGGACAATGCATACCGAAAATCCCTAATCTTCCGCTCCAAAAATTTACATTGTCTTACTGAAATGAAATGCACTTATGCTAAAATTTTCCTTGAAATATAGTTTGTGCGCATAGGTTCTGGTGTGCCCGCTGTCGAGCTGAACTGTTGTACAATTTTCCCTTACTGCAATTTCGTAAATATGCTTTAGCAAAGCCGAAGCATAGCCTTTACCACGGCAAAGTTCCAAAGTCGAAAGGTCATCAACATATACCATTTTGCCGCAATACAACATTGCAAAAATACGGTAACCGGCAAGTGAAACGACTTTGCCGTTTTCCAAAATGTACAATAGAACGTAACCCTCTGTTTGCAAAGCTTTGATTTGTTTAATAAAGTTTTCTTCTTTGAGCATAGGCCGCAAAAGAAACATAGCCTCCCAGCAGGAAGCTATCTCATTGTTTGTAATCGCTGTCTTGATTTCTAACATCCTTTTTTATTCAGGTATTAATAAAGTAGCGCGGCCTATTCGGTTCCAGGCATTAATACAGGCAATTGCCATAATGGAATGCGAAACTTTTTCTTCACCTAATACTCTGATTGCGTTGCCAAATATTTCATCCGAAACGCCGTTTTCTGAAACTAAAGTCGTTTCGTCAGTCAAAGCCAAAACCGCTCTTTCTTCTTCCGAAAAATAGGGAGAATCTTTCCAGGCATTCAGAGCCAAAAGTCTTTTGCTGGTTTCACCTCCATCAAGTGCGTCCTTGCTGTGTGACTGTATGCACAAGGCACAGCCGTTAATCAACGAAGCCCTTACTTTAATCAGATGATACAGTGCTTTTGACAAACTGGTTTCGGACACATATTTATCCAGCTGAATAAGCGATTGGTAAGCACCCGGCGTTACCTTTGCGATGTCAATTCTTTGCGTTTGCATATTTTTACGATTTAAATTATACCGCAAAAATAGAACCGGCAATACGGGGAGAAAATGGACAAAACCATTAAAATGTTGGACAATTTTTGGATTTTAGTCCGTTAACAAACTGCGCAAATGGTCTTTGGCTCTTGTAGCGGTTTGTTTTTTAAAAAATCTCGAAAAATAATGTGCATCTTCAAAACCTAATTGATATGCTACTTGTTTGACATTCATATTTTCATAATTAAAAAGCCGTTTGGCTTCCATAATAATCAAGTCATTAATCAATTGCTGTGTGGTTTCACCTGTATTTTTCTTGGTTAATTCGTTTAATTTTTGTTCAGTGACATTCAATTGAACGGCATATTCTTTTATCGTTGGCCGTTTTTCAAAACTATCTCTGACCAAACCCAGAAACTGCAAAAAAAGTGCATCGGGTTTGTAAAGCGGTCTTTGCTGCTGAATAATTTTACATCTGCTCACCTCAACTACCAACAATTTCAATACGGAATACAGACTGGTTTCATATTCAAAAAACTTGCCTGTCAATTCTTTTTTTATCGCATCAAAATAACTTTCTGTTCTCAAAAAACTATTCTCATCCGGAATGCTTATCAATTCATTAAGCCCGAAATGGCAAAACAAACCGTTGTGATAAATGAGTTCAACGCTTTTGTCGTCTTTACAAAAAAAGTCGTAAGTGAATTCCAGAATATATCCTTCGCAATCTTTAATCTCTGCAAACTGATAAAATTGTTTTGGGGTGATTGTCAAAAATTGCTTTTCTCCTATTGTATATAATTGATTGTCGATTTCAACTTTTACGCCTCCCCTTTTACAATAAACCAATACAAATTTGTACTGTCTCTCAGGATCAGCCATTAGTATTTTATCATCAATTTGTTTTAAGTTTATGGTCATATTTTAGATCTCTCGATGAAGATTGCTATCATTGGTTCTTCAGAAAAAGCCAACTGAGTTGCTTTTATCAATTATTCAAACGTAAAAATACAAGATTACAGCTACAATAAAAATTCTTTCTTCAAGAAAGAGGCAGTTTTGACTAACTGCGTTGGCATACCTTTGATTTAATTATATTATGATTCAAAACTTGTTCTGAAAAACAGTCCGCATGAGGGATGGAAATGACATCCTTTTGTTTCCTTCTTTAGGAAACAAAAGATATAATGGACAGCCCGACCGCGTGGCTTAAAAAAAGATGATGCAAAATCAAAATCTGGTGCAACGGGGGCATGCCCAAAGAAAACTAATGGCGATTTACCAGCCCTGAGTCAGGCCGTTCTTCAGGACTTCTGCGTATTTGTCTTTATCAAAACTGTAAAGATTCGGGGCTTTGTGAGCTACGTTGCTTTTCTTCTCATCCAGTTTGGTAAGTATGCCGATGGAGGTTATTTTTCGCAGAAAATTTCGTCGGTCCAGTGTTCTTCCCAGTATTGTTTCGTATAATTTTTGAAGTTCGGGTATGGTGAATTTTTCGGGAAGAAGATTATAGCCTACGGGCATTAAATTCAGTTCAGTCCGTAAAGTTTCCAAGGCTTTGTCCAAAATTTCCCTATGATCCAAGATCAGTTTTGGAACTTCATGATGATCAACCCATTCGACCTTTTCACTCGAATTATCGGTTTGCGGAATTGCTTTTGAAAAATTGACTAAAGCATAATAACCTATAGTCACAAACCTGCTCTTATACCATTTTTCCTCCTCGGCGGGAATTCCAAAATAGGCCAAGGAATCGCTGCTGAAATGATTTTGGTTTCTTCCGACAGCACCAAAAGTGGCAAACTGTCTCAGAAAAATCCCTTTAAGACCAGTTCTTGCCTGCAAAATACTGACAGCCTCAGTATCAATGTCCTCATCGATTGAAATAAATCCGCCGGGCAAAGACCAGCTGTCATCATAACCCGTTTTAATCAACAAAACCTTGAGCTGATTGTCATCAAAGCCAAAGATTACACAATCAATAGACAATCCGGGCTGATACTCTTTACTGTTTTTTAGATGTGTTTTTAACATGGCTTTGCAGAATCTGATTTGTTCTAAATTATTGTGCTGCAATTTAATTCATTTTAATATAAAAAATTAACTAAATAAATCTTTGCCGTTAAAACTCATTTTGACTGCATAATTTATTTCAAAATCACTGATTAATTTAAAAGACGGATTTCAAAAAAACAAAAATCTGAAAAAAAACACTGACACTTTTATACAAATCAATATTTAAATCTATTTTTTTTGCCAAAAATGTTTTTTGTATTAAAATTAAATGTACATTGCGTCATATTAACACATTGTATTTTATTAAATAACAACCACTTATAATCATGAAAAATACATTTTTGCTTATTATGGGATTCTTAATTTCTGTAACAACATTAGCTCAAACAACCGATTATAGAGAAAAAGCCCAAAAACTGGTTTCGCAAATGACACTGGAAGAAAAAGCTTCCTTATGTTCTGGAGAAACTGCATGGTCAACTCAAGCAATCCCAAGACTGGGAATTCCTTCTATATTTATGACTGACGGGCCTCACGGTCTGCGCAAAGCCGTAGGTTTCGATTTTACCAATAGTGTTCCTGCCACTTGTTTCCCAACTGCATCTGCTTTGGCTTCCTCATGGAATACTGCTTTGGCCCAAAAAATGGGAGAAGCACTGGCTATAGAATCACAGGCCAATGATGTTCAGATATTGCTGGGGCCCGGTGTTAACATGAAAAGATCCCCGTTGGGAGGCCGTAATTTTGAATATTTTTCAGAAGATCCGATTCTGGCAGGTAAAATAGCCACCGCATTTATAAAAGGTGTACAAAGTCAAGGCGTAGGAACTTCGATGAAACATTTTGCAGCCAATAATCAGGAGTTTGAAAGGATGTCCAACAGTTCCAATGTTGATGAACGCACCCTGAACGAAATCTACTTCCCTGCTTTTGAAATGGCTGTAAAAGAAGCGCAGCCTTGGACAGTGATGTGCTCTTACAATAAACTGAATGGTGTTTATGCCTCTGAGAATAAATATCTTTTAAATGATGTTTTAAAAGAAAAATGGGGTTTCAAAGGATTTGTTGTTTCCGATTGGGGAGCAGTAAATGACAGACCTTTAGGCGTAAATGCCGGTCTTAATCTTGAAATGCCTTCGAGTGGCGGCTTTAACAACAAAAAAATTATCGAAGCAGTAAAAAGCGGTGCTTTGGCGGAAGCCACATTAGACGAAATCGTAATTGAAACTCTTGCAGTAACTCTAAAAGCAAAAGACAGCCACAAGACTGGAATTGTTGTAGATAAGGCAAAACACAATGCACTGGCCAGACAAGTAAGCAGTGAATGTATTGTTTTACTGAAAAATGACAACAGTATTTTGCCTCTTCCAGCTTCGGTTAAAAAAATTGCTGTTATCGGAGCATTTGGAAAAACACCACGATATCAAGGTGCAGGAAGTTCGCAGGTTAGACCAACTCAAATTGAAAATGCTTTCGACGAATTGCAAAAACTGTCTAAAGGAACTTCATTAACTTATGCAGCGGGATACAATCTGGATGGAACCACCAGTGAAACCTTAATTGCCGAAGCAGTACAAAATGCCAAAAATGCCGAAACCGTTTTGGTTTTTGCAGGCTTACCGGATGTTTACGAATCTGAAGGATATGACAGAGCAAATATGGATATGCCGGAAGGACATAATAAATTGATTGAAGCCGTAGCCAAAGCAAATAAAAATGTTGTTGTAATTTTAATGAACGGATCGGCAGTTTCGATGCCTTGGAAAAAAGAGGTGCAGGGAATTGTTGAAGCTTATTTGGGCGGTCAGGCCGGGGGCGGTGCCATCGCTGATATATTGACTGGAAAAGTAAATCCTTCCGGAAAATTATCTGAAACCTTCCCTATGCGTCTGGAAGATACCCCGACAGCTATTGATTTTCCTTCAAAAGACGGCAATGCCAATTATGGAGAAGGAATATACATAGGTTACCGCTATTATGACAAAAAGAAAATTGAACCTAATTTTCCTTTCGGTTACGGATTGAGTTATACTACTTTTAGTTATTCCGACATTCAAGCCAGCACAACTTCTGCCAAAGATACAGATGACATTATCATTTCATTGAAAGTTAAAAATACAGGTAAAGAAGCAGGTAAAGAAGTAGTGGAATTATATGTGCACGAACAAGCAACTGCAACTTCAAGACCGGAAAACGAATTGAAACATTTTGAGAAAATAGCCCTGAATGCCGGTGAAGAAAAAACAGTCAGTTTTCATTTAACATCCCGTGATTTTGCCTATTACAGTACCACTTCACATGATTGGGTAACTAAATCAGGGAAATTTGATATTCGAGTGGGTTCGTCTTCAAGAGATCTGCCTTTGCAACAAACCATCAATATCCAGTCTACTAAAAGTGCTCAAATTGTTTTCACCCGAAACACCTTGCTTAAAGAATTTAAAAATAATCCTAACAGCAAGCCTGTATACGAACAGCTTTCCAAAAGTTTCAGCAATGGTAAAAAAGCTGTAACAGAAGAAGAGAAAAAAGCAGAAGCTTTCTTAATAGCGATGCTGGACGACATGCCAATCAATAAATTCATATTAATGTCCAACGGTAAATTCACTGAAGAAAACCTGCAGGCTATTTTAAAAAGTGTCAATACCTATCAGTAAAAAGAACCTGTATAATTTGATTATTTAATTAGTTGTTAATTTTGAGGCTGTCGCTGTCGGGCAGCCTCTTTTAAAAAAAATTCTGCATGGAAAAAAACAGTACCCAAATTTCAAAAAAACATTATCCGATACTTGACGGTTTACGCGGTGTTGCAGCAATCATGGTGGTTGCTTTTCATATTTTTGAAGCTCATGCGACCAGCCATCTTAATCAAATTATAAACCACGGATATCTTGCCGTTGACTTTTTCTTCCTGCTTTCCGGATTTGTTATCAGCTATGCTTATGATGACCGTTGGAGCAAAATGAGCGTTTCCGATTTTTTTAAAATCCGTCTTGTCCGACTGCAACCTATGGTGGTTATGGGAATGATTATTGGAGCCATTTGCTTTTATTTTCAAGATTCGGTGTTGTGGCCAACGATTCATGAAGTGCCAATATGGAAAACATTGATCGTTATGCTTATTGGATTTACATTGATTCCTGTATCATCCTCTTTGGATATTAGAGGCTGGCAGGAAATGCATCCTTTGAATGGGCCTGGATGGTCTTTGTTCTTTGAGTATATCGGCAATATTCTTTATGCATTATTCGTAAGGAAGTTTTCTAATACAGCGCTTGCTATATTGGTTTTTCTTTCGGGTTGTCTTTTAATCCATCTTGCGGTAACGAGTCCAAACGGCGATGTCATTGGCGGTTGGTCACTGGAACCGGCACAGCTCCACATTGGTTTTTCACGTTTGTTGTTTCCTTTCTTTGGCGGTTTACTATTGCATCGATTGGTAAAACTGACAACGGTTAAAAATGGTTTCTTCTGGGCTAGTCTGCTAACAATTGTTGTACTGGCAATGCCAAGAATTGGCGGAAGTGAACAATTATGGATGAATGGTTTATATGATTCTTTGAGTATCATTATCATTTTCCCGTTAATCGTATTCTTGGGTGCCAGCGGTGATGTAACAGGTAAGTACTCTACTAAAATCTGTAAATTTCTAGGTGACATATCATATCCCATTTACATAACACATTACCCTCTTATCTATATTTATACGGGTTGGGCAGCAAATAATAAACCTTCGTTTCAAGAAGCACTACCCTTTGCCTTATTGACATTAACAGGGGCTATTCTACTTGCTTATGCTTGTTTAAAATTATATGATGAACCGATAAGACTTTGGCTAAAACAGAAAATGCTAACCTATAAATCAGCATTCATAACAGTCAAATAGTTATATACTACCATTGGCAAAAAATTCTTTATAAATACCACATTATCTCCCCGATATTATCTTCAAAAGAAGAAAAAAATATTGAACTTTTTATAAACGCCAATGGTAATTTTTTACATAAAAAGCGATACGATTCTTCTGAATCGTATCGCTTTTTTTTAAACAAAATTGAAAACAACTTTGACCGGTTTTTTTCAAAACCAATACTAAATAAATTTATAATATAATAGCAACATCATTGACATCAATAAAGAACTTAATATTATTGAATGCAAACGATTTCTTTTATTTGATTGATATAATGAAATTGAAAAAACAAAAATTGAAATATAAATTGTTATCATATCAATATATGAGCAAACAATTGTATAAGACAATCTAGATAATGTCAAGGTCACAGAATCATCGAGTACTAAATCTGAAAGTTCATTATCCAATAATATCCATAACAAAGAAAACTTAGCAATTCCAAAAACAATATCAACCACTAATAATTTTACCCATGCCTTAATTAAAAAAGAATAACCAAAATCATCCTTAAAGACTGCAATATATAAAAATGTACATGTCATCGATAACATGACTACTATAACCATAAATATTGTGGAGAAAAACAAACTAAATCCATTTATAACATTTGATATTGATTGGTATGATTCTGGAAGGATTTTTGAAATCATATAATTTCTAATGATACCATCAACTAATAACAATAAAATATATCCGACAAGAACTATTGTCAAATCTTTTCTTTCATTTTGCATAACAAAGTATTAAATAGCTTCAATTAAAGCGGCTATAAATAATAAAAATATGGGTTTCCAAGCACTTTTCAATATATACAAATCATAGAATAGAATCTTTTCTTTTTTCAAAAAACGAGAGACTAAAGTTGTTCCAGATAATCCAATACTTGCAAACCAAATAAGAGCAACAATTTCAAATGGTGCGTGCCAAAGCCTTGATAAAATAAAAGTTGAATTTTGGTAATTGGAGACATAAAGTATTGCAGATGCAGCTAAAAAACCGTTATATATAAGTACTAAAAGACTTAAACTACCAGCCGTAAACAAGCCTCCTATTGACAAAAGAAAAGCAACACAAAGATTATGAATAAAAAGGTCTGAAACTCGTCTAAAATAATGATATTCGACTGATTTATTCATACTTCCAGAAACCATATTTTTTTTGTAACTATTATATATTATTTGCTTGTTTTCACTACTTTTCATAAAAGAATGATACATATTAAATGCTATAAAAACTCCTAACAACCAAGCAAACAAACATATTGACACCTTCATTTTTTACTTTTTAGTTGCCATTATATTATCAATACGCTTGATAAGACTGGGATGTGTCATACCCCCTTTATCAATAAGATGTTCAGTGAAAAATGATATTTTTTTCAGTGCTTCTACCATTGAATTATTATCCTTGTTTTGTACACTAAAAGAATCTGCTTTATACTCTGCATTATGGCTTATACGCGAAAAAATTATACTAAAAATTAAGCCATAAAGCCCTCCGTAAATTGCAATTGCGAGCCCCTCATTAATTAATGGCAGCATAATTTTCAGCAACGTCATAAAGTTTTCCCTGAAAAATAAAAAAAATAAGCATGAAGAAATAAGAAGTAAATAAAAATGTAATAGATCTTTGTTTTTATGATGTGCGTATTCATGGAATAAAATTGCTTCAATTTCATCTTCATCACAATTAGCTATAAGCTCATTTCCCAATACAATAATCTTATTTGTTGAAAAAAAACCAATTGCAAAGGCATTGATGCATTTTTTTTTAGTTGTATAAACGGGAATATCTACATCAAATTTATTTTGCAACAATTGACTATATTTTGGCAGTGCCTCTAATCGATTGGTTTGATTTTTTAATATTATTGGAAAAAGAAGAGCAAAGAAACTATTGGCTAATGTCATAGCAAAACCTCCAAGTATAAAATATAAAACGGGATGCTGAGTTTTGAACAAACTATTATCATCCACAATTCCTAACAATTGAAAAATTAAAATCACAATAAAAAGATAAATGCCTGAAAGAATAAAATCAAAAACATTAAAAAACAGAAGTTGACTTATAATCTTTCTTTTTATTTTACCAATAAAAAGATAAGGAATGTAAATCACAATGACTTGTAGAAAAGTAAAAGCGAAACTTATTTTTAAAGATTTTTGTAACAAGGTTATTATTGCTTCACTCATTTTTTATTGTTTTAGATGTATTGAAATAAATAGAGCGAATATTTCAAGAAGAAGATTTTATTCGCTCTATTCTAAGGTCTCAATTAAAGAACTTAATTAATATGCCCCTGCACCAGCACCCAAGACCATGCCAACATAGCCTCCCCATGGGCCGCCAATATAAGTTCCAGCTGCTCCACCTATAAGCCAACCAGCAGCCCCTCCAGCGCCTTGCCAAAAAGAACCACCACCTAAAGCATATGCAAGTTTTGCATTTTTTGAGTCTTCAACTAACTGATTTCCCATTTTTTGGTAATTACCCGTTGACATTTTACCCACTGCAACCAAGTTTAATCCAAGCAGTGCAGCTAATCCAATTTTTTTTAATCTTTCTCTCATTTCTTATTTATTTAGAGATTACGCTTCATCTTTCTAACAAAAATAGCGTTAAGGCATACAAGCAATATCCAGTTTCGTAAATATCATTTTATGGTGCAACATCAAATTGTTTATAATACATGTGTCTGATTTTTTTCCCGTCTGTCGTAATAAAACATTTTTTATTATCAACTATTTTATCAAATTCAACAGTAATATATTGTTCCTTGATTAGAAATGTAAAGTTATCCTCTTGGTATATGAGTTTTTCAACATCACTATTTGCCTTAACATAAATTGAGTTGTCTTTTTCTAAAATTGTTATTTCAGTATTGAAATTCTTATAACGCCCGATTATCTTGTCCAAACATTTAGCGTCACTTTTTTGCATTATGGGAGTTGCTTTTTTACAACGTTTTAACCAATTAATATGGAAATTCACGAGAAAATTATATTTTTTAAAAGATCCTTTTAATTTTTGAGATAATGCTAGTAGAGAATATCGATTGGAATAAATATAAATACCACTCTTCCCTATATAGAAGTAGTTTTTTATTATTTTTTCTTTTGATGGAATTGTTAAATATGGCTCTTTTTTGAAATGATATAAATGATAAGCTATTGTCTCTATCTGATTATTATATGTTAATATTCCTTTATTCCATCTAATGTTACCTATAAGAGGCTCGAGTAAGCAAAAATTAAAAAAGGCATTAATCTCTTTAGATTCATGCTTTTTTTTGACAATATGTGTCATACTTTCTATCTCAGAAGAAATATCCTGTAAAGATTCCCCTATTGAAAGAAAATAATTTAATCCATTACATTCATCAAAAGCATAACTGTTATCTGTTGAAAAAACTTTTTTAAAATCTCGACTGGATCTATATAAAGTATTAATGTTTTGCTTGTTTTTATAAAGTGCAAAACACCCGTGTATGTAATCTTTATGCACACTTATTACATCATGATTTTCTAATACTTCTTCCTCGATAAAATTTCTAATATTTCCAAATATAATATCTATGTCACCATGTCCCCAAAAATCATAATCTTTCAAGTAGGTATTGAAAATTTCTCCATAAGCAGGTTTGAAATCACAAAGTTTATATGCTGATGTAAGTGATACTTCAAACCCCATTTTATCAGTCGCTAGTTTACGAATATCTTCTAAGGATTTTTTTATCAGTTTAACATTAACTGGCAAATCATTTACAATAGCTTCATCGGTAACTATTAAAAAATCAATTGACGGGTTAAATTTTACAGAATGTAAGAAAAATTTAAAATACCATGGCCAAGCACCATACCAACAAATTATTATTCCTATTTTATGCTTAAATTCTAAATTCTGATTGATTATTTTTTGTTCGCTTTCTGCGTACTGCTGATCCATGATTTTTAACTTGTTAGATTATTCAAAATAATCACATTTGCTTCAAATCATTTTATGGTTTTTATGTTAAAAAACTACGGTTTTATGTTAAAATTAAATCAGATTAAACCTGCTTTTTTAGCCTGAATAACTATTTCTCTATCATTGCCTTTGTCTTTTAATAATCTGCTTTTAATATTAGCTTTTCTTTTCTCAATACAACTTAAAGAAACATCAATATAGTTCGTCATGTTGTTGGTTTTGATTCGTCGAGAAATCAAATCCAATATCTGACAATCTATAGCATCAAAATTTAATTCTTTACTTATAATTTCGTTTTGAACTCTTTTAATGGTTGTGCTGTAAAAGGTATTCCCAGCAAGAATAGACTGAAATACTGCAATAAATAAATCAGCAGTAAGATCATTTTTTGAAACAAATCCTTCTGGATTTATTTTTTGAGAAGCATTTTGTACTTGTACAACTTCGCTATGCATACTTAACAGTATTATTTTGCAATCAGGAAAATATTTTCTAATTAGAAGTGCTAAATCAATCCCAGAATAAATATTTTTTTCTTCATAAATTGGCAAGCTAATATCTAAGCAAGCAATTGCAAAGTATTTTTGATTTTTATAAGCATTTATAATTTTTATGTATGCGTCCTGACAAGAAAAAGCGGTAGTAACATCTATCAAAAAAGAATTGCTTTCTAATTTAGTAAGTATGCTAACATAACCATCAACAGTCATTGGGTGGTCATCAACTAATAACAGATTGGTTTTTAACATTTAATAGTGGGGATAAAATTATATCAATTATATATTTGAAATTTTATAATCAAACGACCTAAGAGATTTTCTTAAAACTGTTAGTATATATCTCCAAAAACCAATTCATAATATCTTTTAATTCTTAATCCGAATCAGTTAATATTAACAAAATCTCAATTTTATCTTTACTTCACTAATTCAAAACTGTCTCTCAAACGAATATCCGAAGAAGAACAAATCATCAAATCAAAATCACCAGGTTTCGAAACAAGTTCCAATGTATTAATGTAAAAGGAAACTAAATTATCTCTTTTGATACTCTTTCAATTCAAAGACTCTCCTTTAGATTTATTCGCATTCTTATTATTCAGAAGAAAAACTGCTTTTGCAAATTCTTTTCCCAAATCAATATATCCGTCGCTTTTATAATGATATTTGTCTGTATATTTATAAGTGCTTGTGGTTCGCACAATGCTTACATTGGGTTCGGTTGCAGCAAATTTTTCTTGTCCATATTGCACCAATTCCCCAAAACCCCAAACTTTCCCATCGATATCATCACCTGAATCGGATATTTTCCCAATAACAATAGGCAAATCATTATTTCTAAAAGTCGCTCGCATGAGTTCCATCAACCTTTTTAAATTCGCATAATATTGATTGGCAATTTGTTCTGTTTTATCCGAATCGCTTTCTCCTTGCATCCAAATAATACCACTTGGAATCAAAACATCTTCAACCCCATCACTGTTTATGTCTTGCACAGCCATTGCGTTATTGACTGTTTTTAGAAAATAATCATATTGATTGATTCCTTTTCCTCCTCTAAAATCAGGTTCCCAAGCACCAAAATAGGAAGTTCCACTACTATCTATAGAAGATCCATTTCTGGCATATTTTATAATGGCCAATTTTTGGTTTGGATATAATTCTTGCAGTTTTTTGGCAAATGAAAGCTCCACACCAAATCGATCAGAAAGTATGTTGTTCTTTCCATCAGAAGCAAATCCGGTTCCATTCCCTGGTTGAAGTACCTCCCACTTCCCTAACCCTCCGCTTTTATCATTATCGCCAACAGGATTTCCTTGGTAAATAAAAACATTTTTATTTTTTTTATTCAAAGAATCGGGAAGTTCTTTTACATACCCACACCCCTGCATATTCGATTGACCGCCCAAATAAAATACCCTTATGGTATCTTTTTTGGATTGCGCCAAAAGCATACAGGGTATGAGAAGAAACAGTAGAATATATTTTTTATAAATCATTTTACCAATTCAAAACTGTCTTTCAAACGGATATCTGCCGAAGACGAACCAATCATCAAATCGAAATCACCAGGCTCTGAACCAAATTCCAATGCATTGTTATAAAATGATAATTTTTGATTATCAATAGTAAACTGAATTGTTTTGGTCTCGTCTCTATTCAATGTGATTTTTTGAAAATCTTTCAACTCAATTATTGGGCGCACTACAGAACCCACTTTGTCTCTCAAATACAATTGAACCACTTCTTCTCCTTTTACGCTTCCAGTATTTTTTATGTTTACCGAAACCGTAATTGATTCCGTATTTTTCATTGTTTTTTGAGACAATTTCAAATCCGAATATTCAAAAGTCGTATAGCTCAACCCATACCCAAATGGGAATTTTGGAGTTGTTGGCAAATCGATATAAGCTGATTTATAGATTTTATCCTCATTAATTGAAGGTCGTCCCGTATTGAAATGATTGTAATAAATTGGAATCTGTCCTTCGGTTCTAGGAAATGACATTGGTAATTTTCCGGATGGGTTGTAATCTCCAAAAAGCACATCAGCAAGAGCATTACCCGCTTCTGAGCCCAACCACCAAGTATAAACGATAGTTGGCATATTATCGGCAATCCAATCAATAACAAGCGGTCTTCCTGCATTAATCAAAATAACGATTGGTTTTCCGGTTTTTTGAAGTTCTCTGATTAAGTCTTCCTGAACTCCTGGCAGGTGTAAATTGCTTTTACTTTTGGCTTCACCGC
>Ga0208398_100120_pt1 | contig 73530 bp, 77 predicted proteins | sample LakWasMe79_HOW10_2_FD_183905 | JGI IMG/M metagenome (GOLD analysis project Ga0208398, IMG submission 183905) | Freshwater sediment methanotrophic microbial communities from Lake Washington under simulated oxygen tension - Sediment Metagenome... | ecosystem: Environmental > Aquatic > Freshwater >...
TAGAAGTTTTAGATATCACCAAATTATCTATCGATTGGAATGTTTTTCCTTGTACCTTTGAAACACCTCTTTTGGGAGATGATTTTATAAGGAGAAACGAAGCCTGTGTTTTGAAAGTGCCTTCAGCGGTAGTGAAAGGGGATTTTAATTTTTTGATTAATCCTTACCATGCTGATTTTTATAAAATTAAAATTACAGAACAGGTAGATTTTCCTTTCGACAAACGAATTTTTAAATAATGTCATTTCATGTTTTCTAATAAAATTACTGATATATTCTTCGATTTGGATCATACCCTTTGGGATTTTGATGTGAATTCAGGTTTGGCTTTCGAGGCTATTTTGAAGAAAGACCATCCCACAATTGAAATTGAGGATTTCATAGAAAAGTATGCTCCTATTAATCAGGCATGCTGGAAATTATACCAGCACGATAAAATTACCCATGCCGAATTGCGTTATAATCGCCTTAAATATACTTTTGATGCCTTGGAATATTTTGTTTCCGATGCACAAATAGAAAGTATTGCTCATGATTATATTCAGCTCCTGCCCGAAAATAACCATTTGTTCGATGGGGCAGTTGAAGTACTGGAATATCTCGGGAAAAAATATAAATTGCACATTATCACCAACGGTTTTGCCGATGTACAATACAAAAAAATAAACAATTCTAATATTGCCGGATTTTTCAAAACGGTTACTAATTCTGAAATGGCAGGTGTTAAGAAGCCTAATCCTACGATTTTTGAACATGCTCTTAATTTGGCAAAAGCCAAAAAAGAAAACAGTGTCATGATTGGAGATTGTCTCGATGCAGACGTACAAGGCGCTTTAAATGCAGGATTGGATGCTATTTTTTTTAATGACAAAAAAATTAAAGTTGAACAAGATATTAAGCAAGTAACACATTTATTAGAATTAAAAAAATATTTATAAAACATGAAGGCTAAATTCCTATTCTTATTATTGCTTGTTTCAAGCTATGGTTTTTCTCAAACGGTTAATGATTATCCGGCTGTTATTATTCCAGTAAAATATGATTTTCTTAAAAGTGAAAATCAGTACAGACTCAGTACATTGACAAAAGTTAATTTAAAAAAAGCAGGTTTTGAGGCTTTTTATGCCAATGAAACAATTCCAAAAGAATACAGTGATAGATGCAGTCTGATGTATGTTGATGTGTTGAAAGAAAATGGATTTTTGATAACAAAACTGTACGTCGCGTTTAAAGACTGTAATGGTAAGGTTATTTTTAAATCCGAAGTAGGAAAAAGTAAAGAGAAAGATTTTGATCTTGCTTATACGCAGGCATTGAATTTGGCTTTTGAATCGGTTTATGCGTTGCATTATAAATACAACGGTAAAACAGCTCCAATAGCTGCAGTTGCGGTGGCACCGGTTGCTTCAGTTGCTGTTGCAGTCACTACAGTGGCCACAACTGCCGTAGCAGTAAATGTTCCTGACAGCAGTGTCGAACCAGACGGCAAGGTGTTGTTTGCACAGCCCATAAAAAATGGATTTCAACTAGTGGACAGCACGCCAAAAGTGGTTATGAAAGCATTCAAAACAACAAATCCTTCTATTTATTTGGCATCCAGAGATAGTGTTCAGGGAGTCATGGTTTTAAAAGAAAATCAGTGGTTTTTTGAATACTATGAAAAAGAAACTTTAATGTCGGAGAAAATAACGGTGAAGTTTTGATAATATCAATAAAAATCTAAAATCTCAATATCCATATTTATCTTTCCATCTGTTTTTCAGAAATTCACGAGTCGTGTTTTCTCTGGAATTGGCACCGGGAACATAAATAGGGGTATTGCTTAAGGCTTCGGGAAGGAATTCCTGCTCTGCAAAATTGTTCGCATAATCGTGTGAATATTTATAATCCTCACCATATCCCAATTCCTTCATCAATTTGGTCGGAGCATTACGCAAATGTATAGGAACTGGCAAATCACCGGTTTGTTTGACTAATTGCTGAGCAGAACCGATTGCCAAATACGAAGCATTGCTTTTGGGAGAGGTGGCAAGATAAATGGCACACTGGCTTAAAATAATTCGGCTTTCGGGATAACCAATGGTTGATACCGCCTGAAAAGCATTATTGGCCATAATAAAAGCTGTCGGATTGGCATTTCCTATATCCTCACTTGATAAAATCAGCATTCTTCTGGCAATGAATTTTACATCTTCACCACCTTCAATCATTCGTGCCAGCCAATAAACAGCTCCATTCGGATCGCTTCCGCGAATTGATTTTATAAAAGCCGAAACAATGTCATAATGCTGTTCACCGCTTTTGTCATACAAAACCGTATTTTGCTGAACCAATTCAAAAACCCTGTCATTGGTAATCAAAATTTCATCTTCAGAGGAGGCATTTACGACCAGTTCGAAAATATTTAATAGTTTGCGTCCATCACCACCGGAAAGACGCAGCAGAGCCTCTGTTTCTTGCAGTTGAATCTTTTTTGATGCCAAATGAGCATCAGTTTTAATCGCTCTTTGCAACAAATGCTCCAAATCAGACTTGGTAAAAGCATTCAGAATATATACCTGGCATCGTGACAACAAAGCGGGAATTACTTCGAAACTTGGATTTTCAGTAGTTGCGCCAATGAGAGTAATCCAACCTTTTTCAACCGCCGCCAATAAAGAGTCCTGTTGCGATTTACTGAAACGGTGAATCTCATCAATAAATAAAATAGGGTTTTTGGATGTAAACAGACCACCGCTTTGCTTGGCTTTATCAATCACATCCCGAATATCCTTCACCCCAGAATTAATAGCGCTCAAGATATAAAAAGGGCGTTTGGATTCCTGAGCAATAATCTGCGCCAAAGTAGTTTTTCCGGTTCCGGGAGGTCCCCAGAAAATCAAAGAAGGGATAATTCCTTTCGATATTTGCTGTGTCAACGAACCATTGGGACCTACCAAATGGGACTGACTGATATAGTCTTCTAGTTTTTGCGGGCGTATGCGTTCTGCGAGTGGTGCTTCCATGCAGTAAAATTACACAATTTTTAGTTTTTACGCCCGTGTTTTAAAGGAGCTATTTCCTGCTGTCCACTATATCTTTTGTGTCTCGTTGGAAAAAACGAGACACAAAAGGATGCCGTTTCCATCAGGGCTAGGGCATACGTTTTCATAACAGAATTTATTTTATATGACAAAATTGCATTAAATTGCTTTTGGATACATTTTTGCTTTGTATTAAGTGTCTATGTTATTAATTATATTCTGAAAGTGGAAGAAAATCATTTTAAATTTACCAATGCAGTAGTGGGAGTACCGCTTTTTTTTGTGCTTTTCCTATGGTTTGTCTATTGGCTGGAAATTCGTTTTGGATTTGATTTTGACGATAACGGAATTTTGCCGAGAACTTTTTCAGGACTTCAAGGTATAGTTTTCAGCCCTTTCATCCATTCAAATATTGAACATCTTTATAACAATTCAATACCATTGTTGGTACTTTTAGCAGCTCTGTTCTTTTTTTATACTAGAGAAGCAGTTGGGATACTGGTGTATGGAATCCTGCTTTCCGGAGCTGTAACCTGGCTTATTGGAAGAGAAAATTACCATATAGGAGCCAGTAGTTTGATTTATGTATTGGTTTCTTTTATTTTTTTTAAAGGTCTTCAAACGCAATATTACCGTTTGGTAGCCCTATCTCTCACGGTAGTTGTTCTGTATGGTGGAATGGTTTGGTATGTTTTTCCAAAAGTCGACGAAACTATTTCTTGGGAAGGTCATTTATCAGGGCTGGTAACTGGTTTTGTACTTACCTTTTTTTACAAAAAACCAGAGTTTAAGAAAGTAATAAAATACGATTGGGAGCGCGCTGATTATGATCCTTCAGAAGATAAATTTATGCAGCGCTTTGACGAAAACGGTAATTTTGTCAATCTTCCTAAGCCTGAAATTATTGAGGAGAACCCAGCAGAAGCAGATTCTTTTTTTGAGTCAAGTTCAAATGTGGTTTACGATTTTATCGAAAACAAAGAGGAGGATGTAAACAAAAAAAATGAATCAAAACCAGAGTCTTGATTCATTTAGTTTTGTAAATAGTGAAATTCTTCAGCTTAGATTTAAATCTGCAATTATTAACTTCTTTGTCTTACGGCTTCATATAAAAATGCGCCACAGGCAACAGAAACGTTTAATGACCCTATAGAACCGAACATGGGTAATTTTGCTTTCTCATCAACGATTTTAAGAACTGATGGATTTACTCCGCGGTCTTCAGATCCCATAATGATAGCCACAGATTCGCTCAAAGAAATGTCGTAAATATTTTGATCTGTTTTTTCAGTGGCTGCTACAGTTTTTATACCGCTGGCCTGCAAAAGAAAAATAGCGTCTTTAATGTGTTCTACTTTGCAAATCGGAATATTAAATACTGCACCTGCCGATGTTTTAACTGTATCTCCATTTACTGGAGCCGAACCAGCTTTTTGGATTATAATTCCGTTTACTCCGGTGCATTCGGCAGTTCTGATTATGGCGCCAAAATTTCGTGCATCCGAGATTTGATCTAAAATTAAAAACAAAGGTTTTTTTCCGTTCTCAATTACAGTATCTATTAAAGTTTCTAAATCATAGAATGAAATAGGAGAGATGGTTGCTACAGCACCTTGATGATTATTGGGAGTTAATCGGTTTAATTTTTCGACAGGAACATAAGAAAAATTGATGTTGCCACGCTTCATCACTTTCATTAAATCTTTCATTAATTCGCCGCTTGCTTCCTTTTGAATATAGACTTTGTCTACTGTTGCACCTGCCTGTATGGCTTCAATTATTGCTCTAATTCCAAAAATTTGATGTTCTTTTTCCATGGCGCAAATATAGGTATAATGTTTGTATAAAAAAAAACCACCAGCTGGGCTGGTGGTTTTAAAATTATTTAGTGATAAATAATTATTGTTTTAATTCTCCTTCTTTGTAATCAAATTTTAATCCTTGAATTAATGAAGATGAAGTAAGAGATACTTGATTAACTTTTAACAATCCATAATATGTTACGTCTCCTCTAGTAACTTTATATAGGACTACAGTATCAATGAATAATTCATTAGTTAATGTAGTTACAGGTGTTCCAGCATTAAAAGCACTTTCTGCATCAAATAGATTGGCGTTGTCATAATCTAAACCGCTGTTTTCTACAAACTCAATTGAAGCAGTTGCTGCTTTTGAGAAACCAAAGTCAGCGTTGAATACTATCTCGCCATCAGAACTATCACTTGGATAATTTTTTCCAGTTGCAAAACTGAATTGGTTCATTGATAAATCTTGAGAAAGAGCTCCAGCACTAGAACTTCCAAATACTTGATCTTGGATTGCAATTTCTGTTGAAATATAATCTGTTTGTGTACCTGCAGTAACTGTATATTTATAAGTGATAACATCTCCTGCAACTAATCCACCATAAGTTGAATAAGGAATAGCAGCGATATCTACAGTTTTAACTGAAGTGGTTGCATCAATTGTTCCAGGAAGAGTTCCAGTTGTTACAGTTCCGTCAGCAGTAGTTTTTGTCCATTCACCAACTATACTAGTAAGTGTAGTTGCCGCTTTTTTAACAGCAGCAAAGCTAATTTCAACAGGAGTAGGGTCATTTAATTTGAAACTTGAAGCACCACTTGTAGAAGCGGTTACTCCATCAGCATCTTTCCAAACGATTCCTTTTGCTACAGTTTGTACATATGGTATTGTTGTAACGGTACCATCAGAAAAAGTTGAAACAATAGCTAAAGGGAAAGTACCTGTTTTTCCAGTATTCCCAGAGCTAGCTGTTGGAAATACGTCGAAACTTCCTAAAGCAGAAGAACTATAAGTTGCTGTTGCTGTTTTGCTATCTACAGACGCTATTGTAGCATCCGCTACTTTATCACCAAGTATAATTGGAGCAGTCGAACTTGCAGCAGTATTTTTATAGATTTCAACTTTAGTTACTGTTACTCCTTCTTTTAAATTTACTTTAATTGAAATAGGAACATTATTGTCGAGACGACTTATACTGCCTGGAACAACTGCACTTCCACCAGCAGAGTTCATATCATAACTGAAATCTTCGTCATTACAAGATGCAAGCGACAGAAAAGCAGTCAATATTGCAATTTGTTTTATATATTTTTTCATATTTTTTACTTTAAATTATTAGTGTTTATCCCAGAAAACAGGAGTAAGCAATGTATTGCCTCCAATAGCAGTAATAGCTTCATTAACGTTTGTTAAATTTGTTTGTTTTTCAGCAGCAGGATAACTGTATCTTACCGGGACTTTGGTTAAACCACCAAAAGCATTAGCAGGTGCTGATAAAATTGGGTAGTCTAATCTTCTGTAAGAAGTCCAAGCTTCAAAACCTCTATTGTATAATGCAATCCATGCTTGCTCACCAATTTTTTGTTGAAAATTTCCAGCCGCTGTTGCATAAGCTACCTCTGGTTTTCCTAAATAAGCAGAAATTTCAGCAGAAGTATTTCCCCAATTTGTCATAGATGCAGTAATTGCAGCATTATAATGAGATTGAGCAGTACCTCCTACAGCAACACCTCTGGCGGCTGCTTCGGCCAATAAAAATTCTACTTCTGCATTGTCCATTATTGTTCCAGGAAATGTTGGTTCAGCAATTGTCCCGCTTACGTGAGAATAATTGGCAAAAGAATTTGAAGCACCATAAATACCTCCTTTATAAGTTCCATCAGGTGATAGCGTGAAGTATTTAGCTCTTCTTGGGTCTGATAAAACATTTAATTTATCAACAAAAGTATTAGCAGGAACAAAGTCATTTCTACCACTAACTACTAAATCTGCATACAATGGATTAGCATTAGGTTGTAATGACAAATAGTTTAAGTTGGTATTATCTCCACTGTTTGTTATTACTCCGCCTGCAACAGCACTTGTAATTTGAGATGTTGCATAAGCACTGTCAACATCAAACATGTTTAGTGCCATTCTCAATTTAAGAGAGTTGGCAAATTTGGCCCATTTTATTGCATTTCCACCATAAACTAAATCAGCTGATCCAAAACTATCAGTATCTGTTATAGCAGCTGCATCAGCAGTTAGTCTTGATATTAAATCTTTATAAATTGTTTGAGCATCATCATATTTTGGTAATGGGTGATTTTCAATATCTAAAGATTCAGAATAAGGAACATTGCCAAACGTATCTACTAATACACTATAGCTGTATGACATTAAGATGTCAACAATAGCAATTTTGTTTTTTAAAATTGCTGCTTCTTCTGGAGTTGCAGGGACTTCTTGGCTTAAAATAGATTTAGCTTTGTTTAAATTTGCTAATGCATCTCTGTACAATACTCTAAAATGATTGTCAGGTACAGTTCTGGTAGTGATGTCATATTGGCTTTCGTCTGGATAGGTTGTTTCAGTCCATTGCTGCGCAAATAATCTGAAAACGTTTAAATTCACAGAAGTGTTTACCATCTGATCTACTAGAGCTTTTTGACCGTAAGTAAATAAAAATTCAGGTTTTGTACTTTCAGGTCTTTTTGTTTCTTCATTCAAATCTGTAATATCACTGCATGATACGGACAGGGTTATGAATGCTATAAATAAAACTATTTTTTTCATAATTTAAAATTTAATTGTTACGTTCGCACCAATATTTCTGGTTGTTGGCAATGATCCTACTGAATATCCAGCAGATAAATTACCTGAACTAAGTCCACTTTCTGGATCAGCATAAGGAAGTGATTTGTCAATTATCCATAAGTTAGATCCTACTAATGCAAATGACATTGCTGTAAGTTTCATTTTTGAAACTACACTGCTAGGCAAATTGTAAGTAATATTAGCTTCTCTTAATTTAATATAACCTGCGTCATAAACAAAAGCTTTGTTTGGAGCTCTTCTGTAGCCATGGATATTACCATATTCTTGAGGCGATGCCGTTCTAATAGTATTAGGAGTACCATCAGCTTGTACGCCTGGAAGAATAACTCCTCCTCCGTTAGCGATAGTGTTTCTCATTGGGTTGCCTAAATCATTGTTTCCAGCTGATTCTTCATATAATCCAGTGGCTTGTCCGTAAGATTGGTCAAGAGAGAAAATATCTCCCCCTTTTTGCATGTCAATTAAAAATCCTAAAGAGATTTGTTTGTAAGTAAATTTATTACGGATACCACCAATCCAGTCTGGAGTAACATTACCAATTATATTGTTTGTATCTGTGTTAATAATATATCTTCCATTAGTTCCCACTACTTTTTCACCGTTAAGGTAAGTGTAGTCAGTTCCTCTTATTGCTCCGTATGCTTCTCCTACAGCTGCATTTATTGAAATACCTCCTTGGTAAGAACCTAATAATAAGTTTGGAACTCCATCAGTTAGAGCCACAACTGTATTTTTATTTTTAGACCAGTTTACAAAAATATCCCAAGCAAAGTCTGCTGTTTTTACTGGTGTTGCATTGAATTGAACTTCTATACCTTTGTTTTCAACACTACCCGCGTTGATGTATCTTTTAGAAGCTCCAGTTGCAGTTGAATAAGAAACGTCAAATATTTGATCAGAACTTAAACTTTTGTAAGCTGCAACATCAAATCCAATTCTTCTGTCAAGAAACTGCATTTCTAAACCAATTTCTTGAGATTTAGTTTTTACAGGATGTAAATTAGGATTGTTTAGTGTTGTTGGTAATGCATACAATTGATTTCCATCATATGGATCGTATTTTGTATAAGTGTCTTTTAAAGAGTGTACAGCAATATTACCTTGTGGGTTTTCTGCATAACTGGCTCTTAATTTACCGAATGATAACCAATTTTGGTCTACTAATTTAGTGAATACAAAACTTCCTGAAGTTGAGTAAGTATTAACAGAATTGTCTCCTTTAGGTAAAGTAGAGAATTCATCTTTTCTTGCTGTTCCATCGATGAATAACATTCCTTTGTATCCAAATGAGGCAGATCCAAAAAGAGAATTTACACCTGATAAGTCTTCTCTCTCCAGAGGAAAAGGAACAGTAGAAACAGAGTTCGTTAAGCTGTATAATCCTGGAACAATTAAACCACCTTGAGTAGAAGCTGTGATTGAATTATAGCTTGTTCTTAAGATATTACCTCCAAGTAATCCAGTGAATGTAATGTCTTCATTGATATTTTTATTGAAGTTTAATGTTCCTTCGTAATTTTGTTCAGAAAAATTAACGTTCATTCTTTGGTAACCAGATGCTTCGTCAAGTCTGTTTATACCAAATTCAGCTGGTACAGATCCTACAGCTCTTCTTTCTTCGCGAATATCGGCATATGAATCTGTTGAAACTCTACCTGAAGCAGTTACCCAATCAGCGATTTTGTAATCAAGTTTTGCATAACCTGTAAAACGGTTTCTTGTGTCTGATTGGTAATTTTGATATCTTGTAAAGTAAGGGTTGTCCCAATAGATTGGATTTGTAGCACCACCACTTGGGTTTTGCATATTCCAGGTTACGTTTTGACCACCTGATCTTTCGTACACTTGTTTTAATTCTTGAACATCAACATTGTTTTGCCACCATTGACGGAAACTTGACATAATGTTGTCACTATATCCTGTTGAGTTTCTACCAATTACATTTTGATCTAAATAACTGGCAAAAACATTAGCAGTTAATTTGTCAGTAAATTGATGAGTAATTCTTGCACTAAGAGTATTTTTCTTCAATGAGCTATTTGGCATAATACCAGATTGATTGAAGTTGTTGTAGTTTAAAGAGAAACTTGATTTGTCATTTCCGTCTTCTAAACCAACTGAATTACTGAAAGTATTAGCAGTTTGAAAAAATGTTGTTGGATCATTTTTAGCAGCTACCCATGGTGTTTTTTGTCCATAATGATCTGAATATGGTGTGTATGCATTCCATTGATAAACATTTAAATTTGGATCAAATGGAGCTCCATACGAAGCATCTTCGTATGTAGGGACAACTAGGTCGCCATTTGAATCAGTGTCAAAATATGCTCCAGTTGGGCCATCAACATAAAATGGGCCATAACCTGCTCCGTATTTTTTTTGATACGTTGGGAAAGTAGCTTTGTCAATTTTGCCAGAAGTGTATTCGCTGGAAAGGGTTATTCCCATCCCTTTTTTGCTTTTACCTTTTTTTGTTGTAATCATAACAACACCATTACCGGCTTGCCATCCGTATAATGCAGCAGCAGCAGCACCCTTTAAGATATTTACATTTTCAATATCTTCAGGATTAACGTCCATTGCGGCATTACCGTAGTCATATTGAGTACCTCTACCAGTACTTTGGTTAGATGCATTGTTGGTATTGTTATTTAATGGCATTCCATCAACAACAATAAGCATTTGGTTGCTTCCGGATAAGTTTTTAATACCACGGGACACAATACTTGTAGAACCACCAAAGTTGTTGTTTCTTCTAATGCTTACACCGGCAGCTTTACCAGACAAGTCATTAATGAAATTTCCTTGTGAAGGCCCAGCTGTCAAATCAGCTCCTTTTACTTCTTGTGTAGAGTATCCAAGAGCTTTTTTCTCTTTTTTGATACCTAAAGCCGTAACTACTACACTTTCTAATTGTGTTGCATCACTTGCTAACTTTACATTAACTGTTGCTGAGCTAGCAGATTTCTCTGAAGACTTCATTCCAACATAACTGAATACCAATACATCGCTTGGTGCAGCTTTGATAGAGAATTTACCATCAAAATCTGATTGAGTTCCATTTTTTGTTCCTTTTACTAATACACTTACACCTGGTAAAGGCATGCCTGCATTGTCAGAAACAATCCCTGAAACAGATCTTTCTTGCGCAAAAGTTAGTTGCGCCACTAGTACTACTAGGAGTACTAAGAATCCATTGAACTTTAGTTTCATTTTTAAATATTTTGAATTAGTACGGCAAAAATCATAATAATTTGTTAACTATCCTAATATCTCAAACTCTTTTTTTTGTTAAAGCTAAAATTTAACATTATAACTTATCGTTATGTTTGTGTTATAAAATTTTATTTCTTCGTTTTTTGTCTTGCCGTTTGTAATTGCAAATTTCAATAAACCATTGGAGGTTTGTACGCCCAAACCCATTCCGATTCCAATGAGTTTTTCAGTTTTGTTTTCTTCTTTTGTTATTGTAGGATCTTTGTAATAGCAGTAATCCAGTATGGAATTAAAATAAAAATTTGGTGAAACTAAATAACGATATTCCGTCATCAATGAAATTATTAAATTAGCTTGTAGGCTATTTTCTGTAAATCCTCTTATTGAGTTAATGCCTCCAAATCGAAATAATTCGTTTGTTAGGTAGTTTTGACTTTTGAGGTAATAATTTTGATTTTTAACATTTATAATATTTTTCTCATTAACGTAAAAATCATTCATTATGTTAAAATTTACAAAATTTTGTTTTAATGAAAGATAGGTTGCTGTGGTTCTGTTTCCTGTTCCTATTGTTATATTTAAGTATGATTTTATTGGGAATATGTTATTTTTAGCAGAGTTTTTTTTGAAATCTATAACTGAGGTAAAAAAAGAATTTTTAAAGTCGCTTAAAGTTTGACTGTTTGAGTTTTGTATATCGCTGGATTCTGTGGATTCGTAACCAATATAAAAATGACTGTTATAGTTTGTTGTGTAGCCAAGTTGCAAGGTTGTTTTTGTGTTTTGGAAAATACTATCTTGCTTAAAAATGTTTATTTGAGCTTTAATTCCTATTTGGGTTTTAAGCAAATAAGGTATGGTTAAATTGGCATTGAATATTTTTTGATTGTTTCCGTCGTTTTTCCAGTAAATGGATAAATCTTCACCGTTTCGTAGTGTGTTGATTAGAGTTAGATCTAAATATCCGTTAAATTGTATTTTTTTATTTTCGGTATTGTTGAAGCCGAGATATCCATCAAAAACATTTGCTTTTCTTTTTTCCAAATAGACAAATACTTTGGTAGTGTCTTTTGTGAATAGAATTTCCGGGTATTTGATTTGATTGATGAAGCCAAATTTTTCAAAATCGTCATGCAGTTGCTTTATTGTTGTTTGGTTAAATACTGTGTTTTTGTATTTTTTGTTAATTTGTTTTTCTGCGCCTTTTGGGAGGAGATTTTTTTGATGTTGATTAGTGTATTTTATTTCAATAGCATTTATTGCTCTTTTGCTTCCTGGATCGATTGTTAAATCGGCATAGATGATTTGTTTTTTCTTTTGGATATTGATGAGTTTGGCTTTTGCGAATGCATAGCCATTCTGTTCGAAATTTTGTGTAGTTCGTTTTAAAAATGTTTCTATTTGAGAATATGGTAAAAATATAGAGTCTTGATTTTTTTCTAATAACGGGATGAAATCAAAGTCTTTTTTTATACCTATATATATATGTATATTTTTTATTTTGTTTCCAAGCGAGATTATGGCAGTGTATGTGCTGTCGTTTTTCTTTTTTTTCTCTAGAGTTTGGTTTTCAATATACCCAATTTCTGATAGTTTTTTGCCTGTGTAATTGATTTCGGTTATTAATTGTTTTGTAGTTTGATGAATTTCGTTATATCCAATTGAGTCAATGATTTTTGTTTCAATTTCTGTTTTTCCTTTTATTTTTAAATGAAAGTCTTGACTCATGGAAGTCAGATGAAAAAGCAGAAATAGAATTAGAATTTTAGATTTCAATTTTGATTTTGTTAAGTAAGGCTGATGCAAATATCTGTTCTTTATTGGAATAATCATAGTTTTGGCATGGTGAAGTTGGAGGTGTTTTAAATTGATTTGTGGTTTTAAAAAGGATTATTAGATTCAAATGCTATTCAGTTAGTTAGCAAATATTTGCTTCTGAGAAAAATTAATCAATTATGGTTTGTAGAGTGAAAATTAATTTATACATTTGCAACCCCGTAAAAAGCGGGATTTTAATATAATAAGAAATTTTTAGTATTAATTATGCCAACAATTCAACAATTAGTAAGAACAGGAAGAACTCAGATAACTAAGAAGAGTAAATCGGTTGCTTTAGATTCTTGTCCTCAAAGAAGAGGGGTTTGTACGCGTGTTTACACTACTACACCAAAAAAACCAAACTCTGCAATGCGTAAAGTTGCGCGTGTGCGTTTGACAAATGGTAATGAGGTAAATGCCTACATCCCTGGAGAAGGACACAATTTACAAGAGCACTCGATAGTATTAGTTAGGGGTGGAAGGGTAAAAGATTTGCCAGGAGTAAGATATCACATCGTTCGTGGTGCGCTTGATACGTCAGGAGTAGCAGGAAGAACGCAAAGAAGATCTAAGTACGGAGCAAAACGACCAAAAGAAGCAAAAAAGTAATTTAAAACGTTATTCTGATGTAAATACGATGCGTCGTAGGTGCATTGGTATGACATTTAATTAAAACAAAGACATGAGAAAAAGAGCGGCAAAGAAAAGACCACTTTTACCAGATCCAAGGTTTAATGACCAATTGGTAACGCGTTTTGTGAACAACTTAATGTGGGATGGTAAGAAATCAACAGCTTTTAAAGTTTTTTATGATGCAATTGACATTATAGAGACTAAAAAACAAAATGACGAGAAAACTTCATTAGAAATCTGGAAAGATGCTTTAACAAACGTTATGCCTCACGTAGAAGTACGTAGCCGTAGAGTTGGTGGAGCTACATTTCAAATTCCAATGCAAATCAGACCAGACAGAAAAATATCTATGGCTATGAAATGGTTGATTCTTTATTCAAGAAGAAGAAACGAAAAATCTATGGCTCAAAGATTGGCTTCAGAATGTTTAGCTGCTGCTAAGGAAGAAGGAGCTGCTGTTAAGAAAAGAATGGATACTCACAAAATGGCAGAAGCTAATAAAGCTTTCTCTCACTTTAGATTTTAATTCTTAAGAAATGGCTAGAGATCTTAAATATACAAGAAACATAGGAATTGCTGCTCACATTGATGCTGGTAAAACAACAACAACTGAGCGTATTTTATTCTATACTGGAAAATCGCATAAAATTGGTGAGGTACACGATGGTGCTGCAACAATGGACTGGATGGCACAAGAGCAGGAAAGAGGTATTACAATTACTTCTGCAGCTACAACTTGTGAATGGAATTTTCCAACTGAACAAGGTAAAGTTTTACCTGATTCTAAATCATATCACTTTAATATTATCGATACCCCGGGACACGTTGACTTTACAGTTGAAGTAAACCGTTCATTACGTGTACTTGATGGTTTGGTTTTCTTATTTAGTGCTGTTGATGGTGTTGAGCCTCAATCAGAAACTAACTGGAGATTAGCAGATCAATACCGTGTACCGCGTATGGGATTTGTTAATAAAATGGACCGTCAAGGATCTAACTTTTTAGCTGTTTGTCAGCAAGTTAGAGATATGTTAAAATCAAATGCTGTTGCAATCACTTTGCCAATTGGTGAAGAGAATGATTTTAAAGGTGTTGTTGATTTGGTTAAAAATCAAGCGATTGTATGGCATGATGCTACACAAGGAGCTACTTTCGATATCATCGATATTCCTGCGGATATGGTTGGTGAGGTGAAAGAATACAGAGATATTCTTATTGAAGCGGTTGCTGATTATGATGAGAACTTGCTTGATAAATACATGGAGGATCCAGATTCTATCACAGAAGAAGAAATTAACAATGCGTTAAGAGCTGCTACTATGGATATGGCTATCATTCCTATGATTGCTGGTTCTTCTTTTAAAAACAAAGGTGTTCAATTCATGTTAGATGCAGTATGTAAATACTTGCCGTCTCCAATGGATAAAGAAGGTATTTCTGGAATTCACCCAGATGATGCTGAATTGCTTGAAGAAGATCAAACTCAAATTTTACGTAAACCAGATGTAAAAGAGCCGTTCGCTGCTTTGGCATTTAAGATTGCTACTGACCCATTCGTAGGTCGTCTGGCTTTCTTCCGTGCTTATTCAGGAAGACTTGATGCTGGTTCTTATGTGTTGAATACTCGTTCTGGTAACAAAGAGAGAATTTCTCGTATCTACCAAATGCATGCTAACAAGCAAAATCCAATCGAATATATTGAGGCTGGAGATATTGGAGCTGCTGTTGGATTTAAAGATATCAAAACTGGAGATACATTGTGTGATGAAAAACACCCAATCATTCTTGAGTCAATGAAATTCCCTGCACCGGTAATTGGTATTGCTATTGAGCCTAAAACTAAGGCAGACGTTGATAAAATGGGTATGGCTTTGGCTAAATTAGCTGAAGAAGATCCAACTTTTACAGTTAGAACTGACGAGGCTTCAGGACAAACTATTATCTCAGGTATGGGTGAGCTTCACTTAGATATCTTGGTTGATAGAATGAAACGTGAATTCAAAGTTGAAGTAAACCAAGGTGAGCCTCAGGTTGAGTACAAAGAAGCTTTTACAAAATCTGCTCAACACAGAGAAACTTACAAAAAACAATCTGGAGGTCGTGGTAAATTCGGTGATATCGTATTTAGAGTTGAGCCTGCTGATGAAGTGGATGGTAAAGTTCCTGTTGGATTGCAGTTTGTTAATGAAGTGAAAGGTGGTAACGTTCCTAAAGAATATATTCCTTCTGTTGAAAAAGGTTTCAGAGAAGCTATGAAAACAGGTCCTTTAGCAGGATACCAAGTAGATAGTTTAAAAGTAACTTTATTGGATGGATCTTTTCACCCAGTGGATTCTGATGCGCTTTCTTTTGAATTGGCAGCTAGAATGGGTTATAGAGAAGTTGCTAAGGCGGCAGGTGCTATTATTCTTGAGCCAATCATGAAAATGGAAGTTATTACGCCAGAAGAAAACATGGGGGATATCGTAGGTGATATTAACCGTCGTAGAGGTCAGGTAAATGACATGGGTGATAGAAATGGTGCTAAAACAATCAAAGCGGATGTGCCATTGTCTGAAATGTTTGGATATGTAACAACTTTGAGAACTTTATCTTCAGGTCGTGCAACATCTACAATGGAATTTTCACACTACGCTGAAACGCCTTCTAATATTTCAGAAGCAGTAATCAAAAAAGCAAAAGGAAACGCTTAATTTTAAGAAAATGAGTCAAAAAATCAGAATAAAACTAAAATCTTACGATCACATGTTGGTGGATAAGTCTGCTGAGAAGATTGTAAAAACAGTAAAAACTACTGGTGCTGTTGTAACTGGTCCAATTCCGTTACCAACCCACAAAAAACTTTTTACAGTATTGCGTTCTCCGCACGTAAACAAAAAAGCAAGAGAGCAATTTGAAGTAATGTCATATAAGAGATTAATTGATATTTATTCATCTTCTTCTAAAACTATTGATGCTTTAATGAAGCTTGAATTGCCAAGTGGAGTTGAAGTTGAAATCAAAGTTTAAGTACTTTTAGAGTAAAACGGAACGCTGTTTTTAGGTAAAAAATATTTTTTTGGTTTGTGTGTAAATAAGTTATACATTTGCACCTCGTAAAAAAAATAGAATTTTGCTTAAAAGCTGCGTTCTATATTTATATTTAATAATTAATAATTAATATTTATGTCTGGGTTAATTGGTAGAAAAATCGGCATGACTAGTATTTTCGATGAAAACGGGAAGAATATTCCTTGTACTGTAATTGAAGCTGGACCATGCGTTGTTACCCAAGTCAGAACCAAAGGTGTTGACGGGTATGAAGCGTTGCAACTTGGTTTCGATGACAAAAACGAGAAACATTCCACAAAAGCGGCTGTTGGTCACTTTAAAAAAGCTGGAACTGTAGCTAAGAAAAAAGTCGTTGAATTCCATGATTTTGCAACAGAACAAAAATTAGGAGATCTTATTGATGTTTCTATTTTTGCTGAAGGAGAATTTGTAGATGTACAAGGTGTGTCTAAAGGTAAAGGTTTTCAAGGGGTTGTTAAACGTCACGGTTTTGGTGGTGTTGGACAAGCAACTCATGGTCAGCACAACCGTTTAAGAGCGCCAGGTTCTGTAGGAGCTTCTTCTTATCCATCTAGAGTATTCAAAGGAATGCGTATGGCTGGAAGAATGGGAGGAGATAATGTAAAAGTTCAAAACCTTAGAGTTTTAAAAGTAGTTGCTGATAAGAATCTGCTTGTTGTTAAAGGATGTATTCCTGGTTGCAAAAACTCTTATGTAATCATTCAGAAGTAATGGAAGTAAAAGTATTAGATTTCAACGGAAAAGATACTGGGAGAAAAGTTCAACTTTCTGATTCAGTTTTCGCAATCGAACCAAATAATCATGCTGTATATCTTGATGTAAAGCAATATTTGGCTAATCAAAGACAAGGTACTCACAAAGCTAAAGAAAGAGCTGAAGTTGCGGGAAGTACACGTAAGATTAAAAAACAAAAAGGTACTGGTACAGCTCGTGCGGGAAGTGCTAAAAACCCATTGTTTAAAGGTGGAGGGACAGTTTTTGGACCTAGACCAAGAAGTTATTCATTCAAATTGAATAAAAGCTTGAAACGTTTGGCTAGAAAATCAGCATTTTCAATTAAAGCAAAAGAGGCGAATATAATCGTACTTGAAGATTTTAATTTTGAAACGCCAAACACTAAAAATTTCATTAATGTTTTGAAAGCTTTAGAGTTAGAAAATAAAAAATCACTGTTTGTGTTGGGTGGTACGAATAAAAATGTATATTTGTCCTCACGAAATTTAAAGGCTTCAAATGTTGTAAGTAGCTTAGAATTAAGTACTTATGACATTTTAAATGCTAATAATTTAGTGCTTTTGGAGAGTTCTTTGGAAGTAATTGAAGAAAATTTAAGTAAATAATAGGATATGAGCATCATAATTAAACCTATAGTAACGGAAAAAGTAACCAAAGAAAGTGAAGTTTTAAACCGCTTCGGATTCGTTGTTGACAGAAAAGCTAACAAAGTACAAATTAAGAAAGCTGTTGAAGCTGCTTATGGTGTAAATGTTGTTAGTGTTAATACAATGAATGTAAGACCGGACAGAACAACAAAATACACTAAAAGTGGTTTAATCAGTGGAAAGACAAATGCAATTAAAAAAGCAATTGTTCAAGTACAAGAAGGAGAAACAATTGATTTTTACAACAATATCTAATATTTAAGATAGAAAAATGTCAGTAAGAAAATTAAAACCTATTACCGCAGGTCAGCGATTTAGAGTTGTGAATGGTTATGACGCCATTACAACTGATAAGCCGGAACGCTCTTTGATAGCGCCGATAAAAAACTCTGGAGGTAGAAATAGTCAAGGAAAGATGACCATGCGTTATACGGGTGGTGGTCACAAGCAGAGATATCGTATTATTGATTTCAAACGTACTAAAGAAGGAATTCCAGCTACAGTGAAATCAATCGAATATGATCCAAATCGTACTGCGTTTATCGCTTTATTAGCATATGCTGATGGTGAGAAAACATATATTATTGCTCAAAATGGATTGAAAGTTGGTCAGAAAGTTGTTTCTGGACCAGAATCTCAACCAGAAATTGGTAATACATTGCCTTTAAGCAGAATTCCTTTGGGAACTGTTATTTCTTGTATTGAATTGAGACCAGGACAAGGAGCTGTTATTGCTCGTTCTGCAGGAACATTTGCTCAATTAATGGCAAGAGATGGAAAATATGCTACAATTAAAATGCCATCAGGAGAAACAAGATTGATCTTGTTGACTTGTTCGGCTACAATTGGAGCAGTTTCTAATTCAGACCACCAATTAGTTGTATCTGGAAAAGCAGGTAGAACAAGATGGTTAGGAAGAAGACCTAGAACAAGACCTGTTGCAATGAACCCTGTTGATCACCCAATGGGTGGTGGTGAAGGACGTTCTTCTGGTGGACATCCACGTTCAAGAAATGGAGTACCGGCTAAAGGTTATAGAACACGTTCTAAGAAAAACCCGAGTAATAAGTATATCGTAGAACGTAGAAAGAAATAATAAGATATGGCACGTTCATTAAAAAAAGGACCTTTCGTTCATTATAAGTTAGACAAGAAAGTTGCAGAAAACATCGCAGGTGGAAATAAAGGAGTTGTTAAGACATGGTCTAGAGCTTCTATGATTACTCCAGACTTTGTTGGACAAACTATCGCAGTTCACAACGGTCGTCAATTTGTACCGGTTTACGTAACAGAAAACATGGTAGGTCACAAATTAGGAGAATTTTCACCAACTAGATCTTTTAGAGGTCATGCTGGAGCAAAAAATAAAGGTAAAAAATAAGAAGCAATGGGAGTTCGTAAAAGAGAAACAGCAGATGCGAGAAAAGAGGCTAATAGGTCTATAGCTTTCGCAAAATTGAATAACTGCCCTACTTCACCTAGAAAAATGCGCTTAGTAGCGGACTTGGTAAGAGGTCAGAAGGTAGAAAGAGCACTTAACATATTAAGATTCAGTTCAAAAGAAGCTTCAAGAAAATTAGAAAAACTATTATTATCTGCTATCAATAACTGGGAGCAAAAAAATAGTGAAGGTAATCTTGAAGAAGCTGGATTATTTGTTAAAGAAATCCGTGTAGACGGTGGAATGATGTTGAAAAGACTTCGTCCAGCTCCACAAGGTAGAGCACACAGAATAAGAAAACGTTCTAATCACGTTACAATCGTGTTGGGAGCTATCAATAACACACAAAGCAATTCTTAAGCAGCATGGGACAAAAGACAAATCCAATTGGAAATAGACTTGGTATCATCAGAGGATGGGACTCAAACTGGTATGGTGGAAATGACTACGGTGATAAATTAGCCGAAGATTATAAAATCAGAAAGTACATCCATGCTCGTTTATCAAAAGCTAGTGTATCAAAAGTAATCATCGAGAGAACTTTGAAACTTGTAACCGTTACTATCACTACTGCTAGACCTGGTATCATTATCGGAAAAGGCGGACAAGAGGTAGACAAGTTAAAAGAGGAACTTAAGAAAATTACTGACAAAGAGGTTCAAATTAACATTTTTGAAATTAAAAGACCTGAACTTGACGCGTATCTAGTTGCTACAAGCATCTGTCGTCAAATCGAAAGCAGAATTTCTTACAGACGTGCAATCAAAATGGCTATTGCTGCTTCAATGCGTATGAACGCAGAAGGTATCAAAGTTTTGATTTCCGGTCGTTTGAATGGTGCGGAGATGGCTCGTTCAGAGGGTTTCAAAGAAGGTAGAATTCCTCTATCAACTTTCAGAGCTGATATTGATTATGCTTTGGCTGAAGCTCATACTACTTATGGTAGAATGGGTATCAAAGTATGGATCATGAAAGGTGAAGTTTACGGAAAGAGAGATCTTTCTCCGCTTGCCGGAATGGACAAAAAACAAGCTGGTGGTAAAGGTGGAGATGCTCCAAGAGGAGACAGAAAACCTTTTAACAAAGGTGGAAAACCAGACGCTCGTAAAAGAAAGTAAATTTTTAAACTAAAGAAAAATGTTACAGCCTAAAAGAACAAAATACCGTAAGGTACAAAAAGGTAAAATGAAAGGGAATTCTCAAAGAGGACATGAACTTTCTAATGGAATGTTTGGAATTAAATCTGTACATGAAGATGGAATGTTCTTAACCTCTCGTCAAATCGAAGCTGCGCGTATTGCTGCAACTCGTTACATGAAAAGAGAAGGACAATTATGGATTAAAATATTTCCAGACAAACCTATCACAAAGAAGCCTCTTGAGGTACGTATGGGTAAAGGTAAAGGTGCCGTTGAATATTGGGCTGCCGTTGTTAAACCCGGAAGAATTATGTTTGAAGTGGGAGGAGTTCCTTTGTCAGTTGCAAAAGAGGCATTACGTCTTGCGGCACAAAAACTTCCAGTAAAAACTAAATTTGTCATAGCTAGAGATTTCGAAGCATAATTAATATTATATTATGAAACAATCAGAAATAAAAAATCTTTCTATAGCTGAGTTGCAAAATGCACTTAGCCAAGCTAAGAAAGCACATGCTGACCTAAAATTAGCTCACGCTATTTCTCCAATTGAGAATCCACTTCAAATAAGAAGTGCAAGAAGAACAGTTGCAAGATTAGCTACAGAGCTTACTAAAAAAGAATTACAATAATTGTATTCTGCTGAAAGATGGAAGAAAAAAGAAATTTAAGAAAAGAAAGAATTGGGGTTGTTACTTCAAACAAAATGGATAAATCCATTGTAGTTGCTCAGGTGACTAAAGTAAAACACCCATTATACGGTAAGTTCGTGTTAAAAACAAAGAAATTTGTGGCACATGACGAAACAAACGACTGTAACATTGGAGATACTGTAAGAATCAGCGAAACGCGTCCTTTGAGTAAATCAAAATGTTGGAGATTAGTTGAAATCCTAGAAAGAGCTAAATAATTATGGTACAACAAGAATCAAGACTAAAAGTAGCAGATAACACAGGAGCTAAAGAAGTTTTAACTATCCGTGTTTTAGGAGGTACCAAAAGAAGGTATGCCTCTGTTGGAGACAAGATTGTAGTATCTATTAAAGACGCAACACCTAACGGAAACGTTAAAAAAGGTGCTGTTTCAACTGCAGTTGTTGTACGTACCAAAAAAGAAGTAAGAAGAGCTGATGGTTCTTATATCCGTTTCGATGACAATGCATGTGTTCTTTTGAATGCTGCAGGAGAAATGAGAGGAACTCGTGTTTTTGGTCCAGTTGCAAGAGAACTTCGTGAAAAACAATTCATGAAAATTGTATCATTAGCACCAGAAGTGCTTTAATTATTTTTAAGATGATAAAGCTAAAAATAAAATCAGGAGACATCGTAAGAGTTATCGCTGGTGACCATAAAGGTGCTGAAGGTAAAGTTTTACGTGTGTACAAAGAGAAAAACAAAGCAATTGTTGAAGGTGTAAACTTAGTTTCTAAACACACGAAACCAAGTGCAAAAAACCCTCAAGGTGGTATTGTAAAAAAGGAAGCTTCTATTCAAATATCAAATATTTCTCTAATTGATCCTAAAACTAAGGAGACAACAAGAGTAGGTATTAGAGTTGAAGGAGATAAGAAAGTAAGATTTTCAAAAAAATCTAATCAAGTACTATAGTAATGGCATATATACCTAGACTAAAAGAAGAATATAAGAGTAGAGTTATCTCTGCTCTTAAAGAAGAATTCGGTTACACAAACGTAATGCAAGTTCCAAAATTGGAAAAAATCGTTTTGAGTAAAGGAGTTGGTGCAGCAGTATCTGATAAAAAATTGATTGACTATGCAGTTGATGAATTGACTAAGATTACTGGACAAAAAGCAGTATCTACTATCTCTAAGAAAGACGTTGCGTCATTCAAATTGAGAAAAGGGATGCCTATTGGAGCAAAAGTTACTTTGCGCGGTGAAAGAATGTATGAGTTTTTAGATAGACTTATTACTTCTTCATTACCACGTGTTAGAGATTTCAGTGGTATTAAAGCAACTGGTTTTGATGGTAGAGGTAATTACAATTTAGGTGTTTTGGAGCAAATCATTTTCCCTGAAATTGATATTGATAAAGTAAATAAAATATCTGGAATGGACATTACTTTTGTTACTACTGCAAAAACAGATAAAGAAGCAAAGTCATTGTTGGCTGAATTAGGTTTACCTTTTAAAAAGAATTAAGATATGGCTAAAGAATCAATGAAAGCCCGTGAGGTGAAAAGAGAAAAAACGGTAGCAAAGTACGCTGAGAAAAGAAAAGCTTTATTAGAAGCTGGAGATTACGAAGGGTTGCAAAAATTACCGAAAAATGCTTCACCAGTTCGTTTGCACAATCGTTGCAAATTGACAGGAAGACCAAGAGGGTATATGCGTCAATTCGGAATTTCACGTGTAACTTTCCGTGAAATGGCTAATAATGGACTAATTCCAGGTGTTAAAAAAGCAAGCTGGTAATAAATATTATTTGCGATTTTGATATTTCAACAGATAGTTGTAAGTTTGCCGGATTTTTGTCGGTAAATTGACAACTATCTGTTGATTAATTATTAATGAGTTTAATGGTTTCAGGTTCTTCCGGATGGTCCGATAAGAATACCAAAACCACAATTTTATACATATGTATACAGATCCAATTGCAGATTATTTGACGCGAGTTCGAAACGCTGTGGCTGCAAACCACAAAGTTGTCGAAATTCCTGCATCTAATCTAAAAAAAGAAATAACAAAGATCTTATTTGATCAAGGTTATATCTTAAGTTACAAATTTGAAGACAACTCTGTTCAGGGTTCGATCAAAATTGCTTTAAAGTATGATAAAGATACTAAAGAGCCGGTAATTAAAGATATCCAAAGAATTAGTAAACCAGGTTTACGTAAGTACGCAGGTGCTTCTAAGTTGCCAAGAATCCTTAACGGATTAGGAATTGCTATAGTTTCAACTTCAAAAGGGTTGATGACTGGTAAACAAGCCAAGCAATTAAATGTAGGTGGAGAAGTTATTTGTTACGTATACTAATTTTAAAGACTATATAAGATGTCAAGAATAGGTAAAAGCCCAGTAACAATACCAGCTGGTGTAACTATTACAGTTGCAGACGGTATTATTACTGTAAAAGGAAAAAACGGTCAACTAACTCAGGAGTTTTCGGACGTAACTGTAACAGTTGAAGGAGATCAGGTTCTAGTAGAAAGATCTTCTGATCATAAAGACCAAAGAGCAAAACACGGTTTGTACAGATCTTTAATCAATAACATGGTTGTTGGTGTAACAGAAGGTTTTACTAAATCTTTAGAATTGGTTGGGGTTGGTTATAGAGCTTCAAATCAAGGGCAAAAATTAGATTTAGCACTTGGGTTCTCTCACAATATTATTTTGGAAATTGCTCCAGAGGTGACTCTTGAGACTATTTCTGAAAAAGGTAAAAACCCGATTGTAAAATTAACATCATTGGATAAACAACTTTTAGGTCAGGTTGCTGCGAAAATCAGAGGTTTCCGTAGACCAGAGCCATACAAAGGAAAAGGTGTTAAATTTGTAGGTGAAGTATTAAGAAGAAAAGCAGGTAAATCAGCTTAAAAAATAAGATTATGTCATTAACAAAACCTGAAAGAAGACAACGTATTAGATTCAGAATTAGAAAAACGATTAGTGGTTCTGCTGCTAAACCAAGACTATCTGTTTTTAGAAGTAACAAAGAAATTTATGCTCAATTAATTGATGACGTAAATGGAGTTACTATATTAGCTGCTTCTTCAAGAGAAAAAGAAATTGGAAAAGGTACGAACATTGAAGTGGCTACTGCAGTAGGGAAACTTGCGGCTGAGAAAGCTTTAAAAGCGGGAATAAGTGAAGTTACTTTCGATAGAGGAGGTTATTTATACCATGGTCGTATTAAATCATTAGCGGAAGGCGCAAGAGCGGCTGGACTTAAATTCTAATATATTATGTCTAAATACAAGAATATTGAGATAGTAAAACCAAGTGGTCTTGAATTGAAAGATCGTTTGGTGAGTGTTAATCGTGTTACTAAGGTTACAAAAGGAGGTAGAGCTTTCGGTTTTTCTGCTATTGTAGTTGTAGGTGATGAAAATGGAGTTGTAGGTCATGGATTAGGTAAATCTAAAGATGTTTCGGAAGCAATTGCAAAAGCAGTTGAAGACGCAAAGAAAAATCTTGTAAAGATTCCTTTAAATGGTCAATCAGTTCCTCACGAACAAAAAGGTAAATTTGGTGGTGCGCGTGTATTCTTAATTCCTGCCTCTCATGGTACAGGAGTTATTGCTGGTGGAGCTGTTCGTTCAGTTCTTGAATCAGTAGGAATTCATGATGTATTGTCTAAATCACAAGGGTCTTCAAATCCTCACAATGTAGTGAAAGCAACTTTTGATGCTTTATTACAAATGAGAAGTGCTCACACTGTTGCAAAACAAAGAGGCGTTTCTTTAGAAAAAGTTTTTAAAGGTTAATTCAAGGAAATTATGGCTAAATTATTAGTAAAACAAGTTCGAAGCAAAATCAACTGTCCTCTTACTCAAAAAAGAGGTTTGGAAGCTTTGGGTCTACGTAAAATGGGACAAGTTGTAGAGCATGAGTCAAATCCTGCTATCCTTGGGATGATAAATAAAGTTAAACACTTAGTTTCTGTTGAAGAAGCTAAATAACAAATACTGTTATGAATTTAAGTAACTTACAACCTGCTGAGGGTTCTACACACAATCAAAATAAAAGATTAGGTAGAGGTGAAGGTTCTGGTAAAGGTGGTACTGCGGCACGTGGACACAAAGGAGCAAAATCTCGTTCTGGTTATTCTAAAAAGATTGGTTTTGAAGGTGGGCAAATGCCACTTCAAAGACGTGTGCCTAAGTTTGGTTTCACTAACATCAACCGTAAAGAATACGAAGGTGTTAATCTTGATACTCTTCAATTATTAGTTGATAATGGAGTAATTACAGATACTGTTGATATGACAGTTTTCGTTGCTAATCGTCTTGCTACCAAAAATGAAATTGTTAAGATTTTAGGTAGAGGAGAATTGAAAGCAAAATTAAAAGTAACTGCTCACAAATTCACTGCTACTGCAAAAGCTGCTATCGAAGCTGCTGGTGGAGAAGCTGTAATCATGTAATATTACAATTAAGATGAAGAAATTTATTGAATCAATAAGTAATGTTTGGAAAATAGAAGAACTAAAAAATAGAATTTTAATTACTTTAGGTCTACTTCTTGTTTATCGTTTTGGAGCTCATGTTACGCTTCCTGGAATTGACGCAACTCAATTAACAGGATTGGCTGGGCAAACAAAAAATGGATTAGGATCTATTCTGGACATGTTTACCGGAGGTGCATTTTCTAAAGCTTCAGTTTTTGCTTTGGGAATTATGCCTTATATTTCTGCATCTATTGTAGTGCAACTTATGGGAATTGCGATTCCTTATTTGCAAAAACTTCAGAGTGACGGAGAGAGTGGTAGAAAAAAAATCAATCAAATTACCCGTTGGTTAACAATTGTTATCACTTTGGTACAAGGGCCAACTTATATCTACAATCTTTACAGAACTTTGCCTAGTTCAGCTTTTATTTTAGGATTTAACTCTTTTGAATTTTTATTTTCTTCAGTAGTAATCTTGGTTACTGGTACAATTTTCGCCATGTGGTTGGGAGAAAAAATTACTGATAAAGGAATTGGAAATGGTATTTCGCTTTTGATAATGGTTGGTATTTTGGCTAGGTTGCCACAAGCTTTTATTCAAGAATTTACAACAAGAGTTACCAATAATAATGGAGGACCAATGTTATTGGTTGTTGAAATCATTATTTGGTTACTTGTGATAATATCTTGTGTATTGTTGGTAATGGCTATAAGAAAAATTCCAGTACAGTACGCTCGTCGTACAACATCTGGAGATTTCGAACAAGATATGATGGGTGGTAACAGGCAATGGATTCCTTTAAAGCTTAATGCAGCTGGTGTAATGCCAATTATATTTGCACAAGCTATTATGTTTATTCCTGCGGCTGTTGCTGGTTTGTCTAAATCAGACGCTTCTCAGTCAGTTGTTGGCGCTTTTAGTAATATGTTCGGTTTTTGGTATAATTTTGTTTTCGCAACATTAATTGTTGTGTTCACTTTCTTCTATACAGCAATTACTGTACCTACTAACAAGATGTCTGATGATTTAAAAAGAAGCGGTGGTTTTATACCAGGTATCAGACCGGGTGTTGAAACATCTGATTATCTTGATAAAGTGATGTCTTTAATAACTTTTCCAGGATCTTTATTTCTTGCTTTGATTGCTGTGTTCCCAGCCATTGTTGTAAGTCTTATGGATGTTCAACAATCTTGGGCTATGTTTTTTGGAGGGACTTCATTGATAATTATGGTTGGAGTTGCAATAGATACTATTCAGCAGATTAATTCATACTTGTTGAATAAACATTATGATGGTTTGATGAAAAGTGGTAAAAATAGAAAAGCAGTAGCTTAACTTATGGCAAAACAATCAGCAATAGAACAAGACGGATCAATTATTGAAGCATTGTCTAATGCGATGTTCCGTGTAGAGTTAGAAAATGGACATATTGTAATTGCTCATATTTCTGGTAAAATGCGTATGCATTACATCAAATTATTACCTGGTGATAAAGTGAAACTGGAAATGAGTCCTTATGATTTGTCAAAAGCAAGAATTACTTACAGATATTAAAGGATATTCCTATGAAAGTTAGAGCATCAGTAAAAAAGAGAAGTGCCGAGTGCATTATCGTACGTAGAAAAGGAAGATTATACGTAATCAACAAAAAGAATCCTAGATTTAAACAAAGACAAGGATAATTATGGCAAGAATAGCAGGGGTAGATATCCCAAAAAACAAAAGAGGTGTTATAGCACTTACCTATATCTTTGGATTAGGAAAAAGTAGAGCTATTGAGATTTTAGAAAAAGCTCAAGTTAGCCAAGATAAAAAAGTTCAAGAATGGAATGATGACGAAATCGGAGCAATTCGTGAAGCAGTTTCATCTTTCAAAATTGAAGGAGAATTACGTTCTGAAATTTCTTTGAACATCAAACGTTTAATGGATATTGGATGTTATAGAGGTATTCGTCACAGATCTGGTCTTCCGTTAAGAGGACAAAGAACTAAAAACAACTCTAGAACAAGAAAAGGTAAAAGAAAAACTGTTGCTAACAAGAAAAAAGCAACTAAATAATAAGTAATATGGCTAAAGCAACTGCAAAAAAACGTAAAGTTATCGTTGAATCAACGGGTGAAGCTCATATTTCTGCTACCTTCAATAACATCATCATTTCTTTGACTAACAAAAAAGGTGAAGTTATTTCTTGGTCATCAGCTGGTAAAATGGGCTTTAGAGGTTCTAAAAAGAACACTCCATACGCAGCTCAAATGGCAGCAGAAGATTGTAGTAAAGTAGCTCTTGAGGCTGGACTTAAAAAAGTTAAAGTTTATGTAAAAGGACCAGGAAACGGACGTGAGTCTGCTATTCGTTCTTTACATAATGGTGGAATTGAAGTTACTGAGATTATCGATGTTACTCCAATGCCTCACAATGGATGTCGTCCTCCAAAAAGACGTAGAGTATAATACTCAAACAAATTATAGTATAATAAAGGTAGAATAAAGATTATCGGAGGATAAGACCTGAATTCATAATCTCTACCTTAAATTTTTTTAAAATGGCAAGATATACTGGTCCAAGTACAAGAATCGCTCGTAAATTCGGCGAGGCAATTTTCGGAGATGATAAAGCTTTCGAAAAAAGAAATTACCCACCTGGTCAACACGGGATGGCTAAAAAAAGAGGAAAAAAATCTGAGTATGCTGTTCAGTTGATGGAAAAGCAAAAAGCTAAATATTCTTATGGAATTTTAGAAAAACAATTCAGAAATTTATTCGAAAAAGCATCAGCAACTAAAGGTGTTACTGGTGAGGTATTATTACAATTATGTGAAGCAAGATTAGACAATGTAGTTTTCAGAATGGGTATTGCTCCTTCTAGAAGAGGTGCTCGTCAAATCGTTTCTCACAGACACATTACTGTTAACGGTGAAGTGGTTAATATACCTTCTTACCACCTTAAGCCTGGTGATAAAGTTGCAGTTCGTGAAAAATCTAAATCATTAGAGGCTATCGAACGTTCTTTGTCTAATTCAAGTCATGTTTATGAATGGATTACTTGGAATAATGATCTTAAAGAAGGAACTTTTGTTTCTGTTCCTGCAAGACTTCAAATTCCAGAAAACATTAAAGAACAATTAATCGTAGAGTTGTACAACAAATAATAATTGACTTAGTCGAAATTTATGGCAATATTTAATTTTCAGAAGCCCGATAAAGTTATCATGATCGATTCAACCGATTTTGAAGGTAAATTTGAATTTAGACCTTTGGAACCTGGATACGGATTGACTGTTGGTAATGCACTTAGAAGAGTTTTGCTTTCAGCATTAGAAGGTTATGCAATTACATCTGTTCGCATAGAAGGTGTAGATCATGAGTTTTCTACTATTTCAGGAGTTGTTGAAGACGTTACCGAAATTATCCTTAATCTTAAACAAGTACGTTTCAAACGTCAGATTGAAGATATCGATAATGAATCAGTTACTATATCTGTTTCTGGTAAAGATCAATTAACGGCAGGTGATTTTCAAAAATTTATTTCAGGTTTCCAAGTTTTGAATCCAGATCTTGTTATCTGTAATTTAGATAGTAAAATTAAACTGAATTTCGATTTAACTATCGAAAAAGGTAGAGGATATGTTCCTGCTGAAGAAAACAAAAAACAGAATGCTGCAATAGGAACTATATTTACTGACTCAATTTTTACTCCGGTAAAAAATGTTAAGTATGCTATTGAAAACTTCCGTGTAGAGCAAAAAACAGATTATGAAAAACTAGTTTTTGAAATAAAAACTGATGGATCAATCAATCCTAAAGATGCTCTTACTGAAGCTGCAAAAGTTTTAATTCACCATTTCATGTTGTTTTCTGATGAAAGAATTACACTTGAGGCTGACGAAATTGCACAAACAGAATCATATGATGAGGAATCATTACACATGAGACAATTGCTTAAAACTAAGCTTGTTGATATGGATCTTTCTGTTAGAGCATTAAATTGTTTGAAAGCGGCTGAAGTTGATACACTTGGTGATTTAGTATCGTTCAATAAAAATGACCTAATGAAGTTCCGTAATTTTGGTAAAAAATCTTTAACTGAGCTAGATGAACTAGTTGCAATTAAGAATTTAACTTTCGGAATGGATTTGGCAAAATACAAATTAGATAAAGAATAATTTACTTCATATTTTGCTCTCCATAGTGGATTGCAGCAAGATGAAGTTATAATAAATTGGTCATGAGACACGGAAAAAAATTCAATCACTTAAGCAGACAGACTGCACATAGAAGTTCTATGTTAGCTAATATGGCTTGTTCTCTTATAGAGCACAAACGTATAAATACTACTGTTGCTAAGGCTAAAGCGCTTAAACAATTTGTTGAGCCGCTTATAACAAAATCAAAATCTGATACTACTCATAATCGTCGTATCGTTTTTGCTTACTTACGTAGTAAATATGCAGTAACTGATTTATTTAGAGATGTTGCAGCTAAAGTAGGAGACCGTCCAGGTGGATACACTCGTATCATTAAAGTTGGAAATCGTTTAGGAGATAATGCTGATATGGCAATGATCGAATTAGTTGATTTCAATGAGCTTTACAACGGAGGTAAAAAAGAAGTTAAAAAAGCAAAAAGCCGTCGTGGTGGAAAAGCTAAAAAAGCCGAAGGAACTGTCGAAGCTCCTGTTGCTGATGCAGAACCAACAACTGACGCTGCTGAATAATTATGAAAATAATCATTCGATAATAAAAAAGGATAAGCTATTTATAGTTTATCCTTTTTTTTTGATTTTTTATAAAGGCTTTAATCAATTATAGTTGTTTCAGTTTTTGATTAGGGATTAAAACGGTATAGTTTCATTTTTTTTGAATATATTATTCTGTCTTTTTTTTGAACATTTTGGAACCATTTTGTTACTCTATGTTGTAGGGTTTTAAATGGCTTTAATTAATCATAAAAAACGTTGCGTCCACTGTTTTAAAATTTTAAATTTGCACAATATTAAACTACACATGAAATATACAACACGAAAAAGCGCTATTCTTTTATTAAGTGACGGAACCATATTCCACGGTAAATCAATTGGAATAACCGGAAAAACTTTTGGAGAAGTTTGTTTTAATACCGGTATGACTGGTTATCAGGAGATTTTTACAGACCCTTCATATTTCGGGCAATTAATGGTTGCTACCAATGCTCATATAGGGAATTATGGAGTAAATGACAAGGAAGTTGAATCAGGGAGTGTCAAAATTGCCGGTTTGATTTGTAAAAATTTCAGCTTTAATTATTCCAGAACTGATTCATCAGGAAGTTTGGAAGATTATTTCGCTAAACAAAATTTAATCTGTATTTCTGATGTAGATACACGTGCTTTGGTGAGCTATATTCGTGAAAACGGCGCAATGAACGCTGTTATTTGCACAGATGAAACACCTGTTGAAGAATTAAAAAAACTGTTAGCTGAAGTGCCTGATATGGAAGGTTTAGAGTTGGCTTCTAAAGTTTCAACAATTGAACCGTATTTTTATGGTAATGAGAATGCAGCCTATAAGATATCTGCTTTAGATTTAGGGATAAAAGAAAATATTCTACGCAACTTGGCTAAAAGAGATTGTTACATCAAGGTTTTTCCTTATAATGCTACTTACTCAGATTTAGCTTCGTTCAATCCAGATGGTTTTTTTCTTTCTAACGGCCCTGGAGATCCAGATCCTTTGGAAAGCGCTATAAGGGTTGCAAAAGAAATTATTGAAAATAATAAACCTTTATTTGGTATTTGTTTAGGACACCAAGTTATAGCTTTGGCAAATGGAGTTTCCACATACAAAATGTTTAATGGTCACAGAGGTATTAATCATCCTGTAAAAAACATAATTACAGGCAGAGGTGAAATTACTTCTCAAAACCATGGATTTGCTGTAAATAAAGAGCAATTGGATAATCATCCTAAATTAGAGATAACGCATTTGCATTTGAATGACGGTACGGTTGCTGGTATGAGAATGAAAAATAAAAATTGTTTTTCAGTACAGTATCACCCTGAGGCAAGCCCTGGGCCACATGATTCTTCTTATCTTTTTGATCAGTTTATAGAAAATATCAAATCCGTATAAGACTAAAACGTTATCGTTAATAAATATAAGTATATTAACGTTTTTTTACTGAAGACTTATAAATTTTTTTGCTTAATTTTGATGAAAATATAAATTAATAACATAAAAAATAAGAATAATGAGCATTATTGTTAAAATTCACGCTAGACAAATTTTTGATTCAAGAGGGAATCCTACAGTAGAGGTTGATGTAATTACTGAGAATGGAGTGTTAGGAAGAGCAGCAGTTCCTTCTGGAGCATCTACAGGAGCTCACGAAGCGCATGAGTTACGTGATGGAGGAAAAGCTTTCATGGGAAAAGGAGTTTTGAAAGCAGTTGAAAATGTAAATACAAAAATTGCTGAAGAACTAGTTGGAACTTCTGTTTTTGAACAAAATCTTATCGATCAAATGATGATTGATTTAGATGGTACTGCAACAAAATCTAACTTAGGTGCTAATGCAATTTTAGGTGTTTCTTTGGCAGTAGCAAAAGCAGCAGCTGAAGAATTAGGATTACCTTTGTACAGATATGTTGGTGGTGTTTCTGCAAATACTTTGCCTTTGCCAATGATGAATATCATCAACGGAGGATCACACTCTGATGCACCTATTGCTTTCCAAGAGTTTATGATTATGCCGGTTAAGGCAACTTCTTTTGCTCATGCGTTACAAATGGGTACTGAGGTTTTTCATAATCTTAAAAAAGTATTGCATGATAGAAATCTTTCTACAGCTGTTGGTGATGAAGGTGGTTTTGCGCCTACATTGGCCGGTGGTACAGAAGATGCTCTAGATACGATTAAAAAAGCAGTTGAAGCTGCTGGTTATACTTTTGGAGTTGATATTGTTGTCGCTTTAGATTGTGCTTCTTCTGAGTTCTATAAAGATGGTAAGTATGACTATTCTAAATTTGAAGGTCCTACAGGTAAAATCAGAACTTCTGCAGAACAAGTTGATTATTTAGCTGAATTAGCTGCCAAATACCCAATTATATCTATTGAAGACGGAATGGATGAAAATGACTGGGACGGATGGAAATTATTGACAGAAAAAATTGGTGATAAAGTTCAATTAGTTGGAGATGATTTGTTTGTAACTAATGTTGATCGTTTGTCAACTGGTATTGAAAAGGGAATTGCTAATTCTATTTTGATTAAAGTTAACCAAATTGGTACGTTGACAGAAACAATTGCTGCTGTGAATATGGCTAAAAATGCTGGTTATACATCTGTAATGTCTCACCGTTCCGGAGAAACTGAAGATTATACTATTGCTGATTTAGCTGTAGCATTAAACTGCGGACAAATTAAAACCGGATCTGCTTCTCGTTCTGATCGTATGGCAAAATACAATCAATTGTTAAGAATTGAAGAGGAATTAGGGAATTCTGCATATTTTCCTGGAAAAAAGGCATTCAAAATAAAGTAATTGTAATGAATTTGTAGTAATTGAGCCATTCGTCTATGATGAATGGCTTTTTTATTGAATTTTTAACAAATTCAATGTTCAATTAGTTTTTAATTTAATGTGGAATTCCTTAGATTTGGTAAATTATAAATTAAATTTTATTTCTTAAAAAAATATGTCAAAAACAGCAATATTAGAAATTGACGGTAATAAATTTGAGCTTCCCGTAATAGTTGGGAGTGAGAATGAAGCTGCTGTTGATATTAGTAAATTACGAGATATTTCAGGCGTAATTACCCTTGACCCTGGTTATAAAAATTCTGGTTCTTGTAAAAGTGAAATTACCTTTTTGGATGGAGAACTTGGAATTTTGCGTTATAGAGGGTATTCAATTGAAGAATTAGCCGAAAAATCACATTTCTTAGAAGTTTCATATTTAATAATTTTTGGAGAATTACCTTCTACAGAAAGATTGGAGCAGTTTGAAAATGACATTAGAAAATTCACTTTAGTGAGTGAAGAAATGAAGATTATTTTGGATGGTTTTCCAAGAACCGCTCATCCAATGGGAGTCTTATCTGCTTTGACAAGTGCTTTGACCGCTTTTAATCCTAAATCAGTAGATGCCAATAATGAAAAAGACATGTACGATGCAGTTTGTAAAACAATTGCTAAATTTTTAGTTATTGCTACTTGGACTTATAGAAAAAGTATGGGGTATCCTTTAAATTACTATGATAATACTATAGGGTATGTTGAGAACTTTATGAGTTTAATGTTTAAGTTGCCTACTGAACCTTACAGTTTAAATCCTGTTATTATAGATGCATTGGATAAATTATTTATTCTTCATGCAGATCACGAACAAAACTGTTCTACGTCAACAGTAAGGATGGTAGGTTCTTCACATGCAGGCCTTTTTGCATCAATTTCTGCTGGAGTGTCAGCTTTATGGGGACCATTACATGGTGGTGCCAATCAGGCTGTGCTTGAGATGTTGGAAGAAATTCATTCTACCGGCGGTGATGCAGAAAGGTATTTGGCAAAAGCCAAAGACAAAAATGATCCTTTTAGATTAATGGGTTTTGGTCATAGAGTTTATAAAAATTTTGATCCAAGAGCCAAAATTATCAAAAAAGCTGCGGATGAAGTATTAGCAACCTTAGGTGTTAATGATCCAATTCTTGATATTGCCAAAAAACTGGAAGTAGCTGCATTAGAAGATGAGTATTTCAAATCAAGAAATTTATATCCTAATGTTGATTTTTATTCCGGTATTATTTACAGAGCTTTAGGGATACCTACTGATATGTTTACGGTGTTGTTTGCAATTGGAAGGCTTCCAGGATGGATTGCTCAATGGAAAGAAATGAGAGAAAACAAAGAACCAATAGGAAGACCAAGACAAATATATACTGGATATCCTTTGAGAGAATATGTTAAATCATAAAAATCTTAAATAGATTATATAAAGCTTCACTTTCAAGGTGGGGCTTTTTTTTTATCTTTGGCAAAATTTATAACAATGCTGAAATTAAATGTTAAGAATGAAACTTCGAGATTAAGGACTGTAGTGTTGGGATCTGCAATTAACAATGGACCGACTCCAAAGATTAACGAAGCTTATGATCCTAAATCCTTAGAACATATTTTAGCCAATACTTATCCAACAGAGGCTGACATGATTGCCGAAATGGAAGCCTTTAATTCAGTATTTAAAAAATATGGTGTAACTGTTCTCCGCCCCGAAATGATTGAGAATTACAATCAGATATTTGCAAGAGACATTGGTTTTGTAATAGATGATGTTTTTATAAAATCAAATATATTGCCTGACCGGGAAAGAGAATTGGATGCCATTCAATATGTAATTGATCAAATGAATCCTGCAAAAGTTGTTCGTCCTCCTGAGGAAGTTCATATTGAAGGAGGGGATGTAATGCTTTGGAATGATTATGTTTTTGTCGGGACATATAAAGGGAGTGATTATGCCAGTTATATTACGGCAAGAACCAATATGCAAGGGGTAAAGTTTATAAAAGAATTATTTCCAAATAAAATTGTAAAAGATTTTGATTTGGTTAAATCAAGAATTGAAGCCCGGGACAATGCCTTGCATCTTGACTGCTGCTTTCAGCCAGTAGGGAAAGACAAGGGGATTATATATAAAAGAGGATTTAGGGAAGAAGCAGATTACATGTTTCTGGTAAATCTTTTTGGGAAAGAAAATCTGTTTCATATTACACGTGATGAAATGTATAATATGAATTCCAATGTATTTTCGATTGATGAAAATGTTGTTGTTTCTGAAAAAAACTTTACAAGATTAAATAATTGGCTTCGAGCGAACGGATTTGTGGTTGAAGAAATTCCATATGCCGAAATTGCTAAGCAAGAGGGATTATTACGTTGTTCTACCTTACCATTAATAAGAGATTAATAAATTGTTTTAGAATTTATTGTTTAACTTTAAGCAATTGATTTTGGAACGATAAAACTATATGAATATGAAACAAACAACAAACTCCATTTTGATGATTCGGCCTGTTGCATTCCGTATGAATGAGCAAACAGCAGTGAATAATTACTATCAAAAAGTTTTAGACGGTCTTTTGCCAGCAACAGTAAATGCAAAAGCGCAACAGGAATTTGATGTTTTTGTTGAGAAGCTTCGAGCGGTTGGGGTAGATGTGACAGTGGTTGATGACAAGGAGAGTTCGGATACCCCAGACAGTATTTTTCCAAATAATTGGATTTCTTTTCATGAGAACGGAGATGTGGCACTCTATCCTATGTTTGCTGAGAACCGTCGCCTGGAGCGTCGTGAAGATATTCTGGATACTTTGGAAGAGAAAGGATTTGTAATCGATAATATTATGGATTATACTTCTGCCGAAGAAGATGGTTTTTTCTTGGAAGGGACCGGAAGTTTATTATTGGATAGAGAAAATGGAAAAGCCTATTGTGCGCTTTCACCAAGAGCTGATGAAGAGTTGTTTATTGAGTTTTGTGAAGATTTTGAATTTACACCTGTAATTTTTGAAGCTTTTCATACAGTCAATAACGAACGAAAATTGATTTATCACACCAACGTGATGATGTGTATTGGTGAGACTTTTGCAGTTATTTGTGCTGATTGTATTGATGATAAAAAAGAACGGAAAATGGTTCTTGAGAGTCTGAAAGGAGATGAAAAAGAAATTATTCTAATTACCGAAGATCAAGTGAATAATTTTGCTGGAAACATGCTTGAAGTAAAAGGGACTGATGACAGAAGATATTTGATTATGAGTGCTTCTGCTTATCAAAGTCTGACAAAAAAGCAGATTGCACAATTGGAAGAGCATGTGACAATTTTGAGTTCAAGTTTAGATACTATTGAGGCTTGTGGCGGTGGAAGTGCCCGTTGTATGATGGCTGAGATTTTCTTACCTAGAGGATAAAAATATAAACTTTAGAAATAAAAAAAATCCAAATCCCGATTGTGTAAATTAATCGGGATTTGGATTTTTTTATTTTGTGTTTTTTTTAGTTACATCAAATTGCCTTTGATGATATTTATAAGTGCACCAACTATGTATTGAATACCAATGGCAACAACTATGAATCCTACAATTCTTGAAATGGCAACGATACCGGAGGCACCTAGTATTTGAGCAAGGTAATGTGCACTTCTTAGAATTATAAAGATTGCAATGGCGATTGACAATATAGCCAGTGTGGCAATTATGAGTTCGTTAGTAGCATTGTGTTCCTGATAAAATGCTATCAAAAGGGAAATCGATCCTGGACCTGCAAGCATTGGGATAGCCAATGGTGTCAAAGCAATATCATTTCGTTTTTGAGCATCAGTTTCAATCTTTTTATTGATTCCTCTTTTTTTGTTGAATTTACCTGAAAGTAACGAAAATCCGGAACTTACAATGATTAAACCTCCAGCAATTCGCAAAGAATCAATGCTAATGCCAAAAAAACTCAAAACATACTTTCCAATAAAGAAAGAAATGATAAGAATCAAAAATACATTTATTGAAGTCCATAATGAAATTCTTGAACATTCTTGTTTAGAGTCACCTTGGGTAAGACCTACAAAGATAGGGACGGTTCCTATTGGATTTAATACAGAAAATAAAGCAACAAATAAGTAAATAAATAAATCCATTCAGTTTTAATTTTTTGATTGTAAAATTACGAATTTAGGCATAAATAAGTTTAAATGAGTGTTAGGGAATTGTTTATTTCAAAAAATAGTTTGGAAAAATAGGAATTGTTTAATTGCGATGATGTTTGGTATTATTTCAGCCTTTAAGCAGTTATTTAGTCAGTCGCTTATCCTTTTTGATTACTTTTGTGGCTTATATTGATTTAAAATGACAAAAAATAAAAAAACCTTGGTAATAGGAGCAACTTCAAAGCCTGAAAGGGCAGTTTATAAGGCTGTTGAAATGCTGGTTGCCAAAGGACATTCTGTTCTTGCTTTGGGACAAAATAAAGGAGAAATAGCAGGGGTTAAAATAAATACAAAAGCGATTCCGGTTAAAAATATCGATACCATTTCGTTATATATAAATCCATCGCGTCAAAGAGATTATTACAATTATATAGTTGATATCAAGCCTAAAAGAGTGCTGTTTAGCCCAGGCACCGAGAACCCAGAACTTTATCAATTGCTGGAGTTGAATAATATAAAATATGAGGAATCCTGCACAATGGTTTTGCTTACATTAAATAAGTATTGATTTTTTAAGGATCTGTTCCAGCTGTCCGCTATATCTTTTTTCTCTTTTTGAAGAAAGAGAAAAAAGGATGCCGCTTCCATCCGGGATAGGCCATAACAGTCAGTGGGTTTGATGGATGCAATTTTAATTTTTGAAAGCATCGGGTTTTTGTTTTTTATTTCGAAACATATTCAGACTTTAAAATAGATTCAATTTTCTAAAGGGCAGTTTGTCAAATTGCTTACTTTTGTACCCATGGAATTTTCTTCAAAATTAATAGAAAAAGCAGTCAATGAGATGGCTCAATTGCCGGGAATTGGCAAAAGAACAGCTTTGAGGTTGGTTCTGCATATTTTAAAACAGCCCAAAGAACAGGCTTCATTTTTGGCTCAGGCATTGGTTACAATGCGAGAGGAAATCAAATATTGTAACAGTTGTCATAATATTTCGGACAGTGAAGTTTGTGAAATTTGTTCGAATTCCAGCCGAAATCATCAAATCATTTGCGTTGTCGAAGATATTCGGGATGTAATGGCTATAGAAAATACGGGGCAGTTCAGAGGGATTTATCATGTTTTGGGTGGGAAAATTTCTCCCATTGACGGGGTGGGGCCTGGTCAGCTTACAATTAACACATTGGTAGGAAAAGTCAAATCAGGAAAAGCCAAAGAGATAATATTTGCTCTAAGCTCAACAATGGAAGGAGATACTACCAATTTTTATATCTATAAGCAAATAGCAGATTTGCCGGTTGTAGTTTCAACAATTGCTAGAGGAATTGCTGTAGGGGATGAATTGGAATATGCAGATGAAGTGACTCTCGGCCGAAGTATATTGCAAAGAGTACCTTTTGAAAAATCATTAAAAACAAATTGAGCAGTTTATTGAGCGCGACGCTTTTGAAATACTGATTGAAAAACTATATTTGTTACTAAATTAACACGAATGAACAAACGTTTATTATTTATTTATCTATTTATCAGTGTGTTATTTGCATCCTGTATTCCGGTAAAGGACTTAGTTTACCTTCAAAAAAAAGATAATTCTTCAAATGAAGGACCTGTTACAATGGTAGAGTCAAAACCATATCGATTGCAGACACACGACGTGTTAAATATTACCATAAAAGCTTCAGACCCAAAACTTGTAGCCATTTTTAATCCAACTGTCAATGGAGGGGAAACTAAACTAACGGAAGCTGGTTTGTATTTTGACGGTTTCATAGTAGATGATCACGGGAATATCCGAATTCCGGTTTTAGGAGAGATTAATGTTATGGGTTTTACTCTGGAGGAAGTACGTGTTGATATTGAGAAGCGATTATTGGCTGATTATTTTAAAGATAATGCCAGTATTTTTGTAGTAGTTAAATTAGCCGGCTTTAGGTATACTATTAATGGTGAAGTTAATAGTACTGGTACTAAAACTTTGTATCAGGAAAAAGTAAACATAATGGAGGCTATTGCCAATGCAGGGGATATAACTACAACCGGTGATAGAAAATCGGTTACCGTTATTAGACAAACTGCTAATGGAACCGAAAAGAAAGATTTGGATTTAACTAATGTCAATGTAATGAATTCGCCCTATTATTTTTTACAGCCTAATGATTATATTTATGTAAAACCACTAAAACAAAAAACGTGGGGAACTGGAAGCACAGGGATTCAGTCTTTGACAACTATTATTGCATTATTATCATTAGTCAGCACTACTTTTTTGTTGCTTAAAAAATAAAATCATTTCTCAATATGTTAGATATTAAAGATTTTACGGTTTTTGAAAATCAGCCCAGTTTTGATTTCAAGGGATTTTTGACAAAGATATTAAGTTATTGGAAATGGTTTTTGTTGTCTGTAGTTATTGCGTTTGTTATTGCATATCAGGTTAATATACGCAAAGAAAAAATTTACGGAATCGAAACATTGATTTCTGTTAAGGAAGAAACCAATCCGCTTTTTACATCCAGTACCAATTTGGTTTTTAATTGGGGTGGTGCCTCAGATCAGATGCAAACTATCTCTACAACTTTGCAGTCCCGTTCACACAATGAGTTAGTAGTGGATAAATTGCAGTTTTACATTGATTATTTAGTTCAGGGAGAGTATAATCTTATAGATGCTTATGGAGCGGTTCCTTTTCATATTGAAATTGATAAAAAACAAGGTGAATTAACAGGCAATCTTATAGGGATTAAATTTATCACTGAAAATGAATACGAATTACGGATTCCTTTTGAAGGGACATCTGTTTCGATGATTCATTATTCAGATAATAGCTATAGCAGGACTTCTGTTGTAGAAGGGGAATTTGTAAAAAGATACAAAGTTGGTCAAAAAGTGTCTTTGCCTTTTTTGAATTGGAAACTTCAAATTAACGATAAGCCAGGTTTGTATAAGGGTAATGAATATTTTGTGAGATTTAATGATTTTGATGGTACAGTATCCAACTACAGAAATATAAATGTCAAACTTGATGATAAGGGGAGTTCTGTAATTACTTTGGGATTGCAGGGAACCAATAAAGCACGGATGGTTGATTATTTGAATTCGACTGTAAAAATGTTGATAAAAAGGCAGTTGGATAGTAAAAATCAATTTGCTACAAACACAGTCAATTTTATCGACAGTACGCTTGTTGCTATGGAGTCTCAGTTGAAACAAACGGGGGATGAACTGAAATCTTTTCGGAAAGATAAAAATATCTATGAAGTAGAAGGTGATGGAGGGAATAAATTTTCAGATAAAATTCTAGATTTTGATGTAGAAAAAGACGCTATAAATAGAAAAAAAGCCTATTATAACTCTTTGAAATCTTATTTGAAAAACAGTGTTGATTATTCGAAATTGCCTGCACCATCTGTGGCTGGAATTGAAGACCCTAATATTGTTGTTAATGTGTCTAAATTAATAGCGCTTTCCACTCAAAGATCGGAAATGGCTTATGCTGTAAAAAGTGAAAAAATCTTTAGGGATTTTGATAATCAAATGGAAGCAGTTAAAAACGTTCTATTAGAAAATATTGTTACCGCAAAAGCGTCTTTGGAATATGATTTGGCTATGGTCGAGAGTAAAATCAATCAAGCTGAAAGTAAAATTAAGCGCCTCCCGGATGATCAGCAAGAATTAATAAAAATCAAAAGAAAATACGACTTAAACGACAATATATACAGTACTTTTCTTCAAAAAAGAAGTGAAGCAGATATTGTAAGAGCAGCTAACCTTTCGGATATTCATTTTATAGACCCGGCAAAAGATATTGGAGAGGGGCTTATCGGACCTAAGACCGGGGTGAATTATGTATTGGCTTTATTTATAGGGTTGTTGTTGCCTTTGTTGGTTGTTATTATTATTTTCTTTGTAAATAACACCATTCAAAATCCAGACGATATCAGCAAATTGACCAGTATTCCATTGATAGGTATTGTTGGTATCAATAATGATAATACTAATTTGGCTGTATTTGAAAAGCCAAAATCTGCATTGTCAGAATCCTTTAGAGCCATTCGTTCTTCTCTTCAGTTTTTGTATAAAAAGAGTAATATAGGTGGTGCGAAAACATTAATGATTACATCTTCAGTAAGTGGCGAGGGAAAAACATTTTGTTCGATCAATATCGCTACAGTATTTGCTTTAAGCGAGAAAAAGACAGTAATTGTTGGTTTGGATTTAAGAAAGCCTAAGTTATTTGAAGAATTTAATTTGAGTAATACAGTTGGTGTTGTCAATTATTTAATTAAAGATAAAAGTTTGGATGAAATTGTAAATCATACTTCAGTTCCTTTTCTTGATGTAATATTGTCCGGACCAATACCGCCAAATCCTTCTGAATTGATTTTGAGTGATGGGATGAAAGAATTGATAGAAGAGCTTAAAACAAAGTATGATTATATTATTTTGGATACACCTCCTGTTGGTTTGGTTGCTGATTCACTTGAACTGGCTGAATATTGTGATGTTACTTTGTATATGGTAAGACAAAATTTTACAAAAAAGGAAATGATAACCTTGCTGAATAATAGAGTAAATAGAGGTGAACTTCACAATACCAGTATTATTTTGAATGGTTTTGAAAATAAAGCCAAATATGGTGGGGGCTATGGTTATGGATACGGGTATGGAAATGGGAATTATTCAAATGGGTACCATGAGGCCGAAAAGAAAGAAAGTTTAATCGATAAAATTGTAAGGAAGAAAAAATAAAAGTATTGTTTATCAATAAATTTTAATTTGATAGAATTGAATTAAAATGTTTTGATAAGTGATGTGCTAATTTTTTAAAATTAATTGGAAAATGACTGAAAGTAGTAAAAAGAAAATACTGATTACGGGAGGTGCAGGATTTATAGGCTCTAATCTATGTGAGTATTTTTTATCCAAAGAATACAAAGTAGTCTGTCTGGATAATTTTGCTACTGGTCATCGTCACAATTTAAAAGATTTTCTTGACAACAAAGATTTTAGTTTGATAGAAGGTGATATTCGTAATTTGGAAACCTGTCATGAATCTGTGCAAGGAGTTGATTATGTGTTGCATCAGGCGGCATTGGGTTCAGTACCCAGATCGATAAATGATCCCATTACTACCAATGAAGTTAATGTTTCCGGTTTTTTGAATATGCTGATAGCTTCACGTGATGCTCATGTAAAGCGATTTGTTTATGCGGCCAGTTCGTCTACATATGGTGATTCTGTAGGATTACCAAAAGTGGAGGAGGTAATAGGGAAGCCGTTGTCACCATATGCTATAACAAAATATGTTAATGAGCTATATGCTGAAATTTTCAGCAGAACCTATGGATTGGAGACTATTGGATTGCGCTATTTCAATGTATTTGGCCGAAAACAGGATCCGAATGGAGCATATGCGGCTGTTATTCCAAAATTTGTGATGCAATTGATGAAGCATGAAAGTCCAAAAATAAATGGGGATGGAAATTATTCGCGGGATTTTACTTACATCGATAATGTTATTCAAATGAATGAATTAGCAATGATAACTGAAAATCCAGAAGCTGTAAATACAATATATAATACTGCTTATGGGGATAGGAATACATTAAATGATTTGGTAGGGTATTTAAAAGCTTTTTTGTCAGAATATGACGTTAAAATTAAAGAAGTGGCTATTGAATACGGTCCTAATAGGACTGGTGATATTCCTCATTCGTTAGCCAGTATAGAAAAAGCAAAAGTAATTTTAGGGTATGACCCAAAGTTTTCTTTGCAGGAGGGATTGAAAGAAGCAGTGAACTGGTATTGGAATAATTTAAAATAAAATAATAATATAGTTAATGGAAATTACAAAAATTTGTTGCATCGGGGCAGGATATGTGGGCGGACCGACTATGGCCGTAATAGCACAGAAATGTCCCCATATTCAAGTTACGGTTGTCGATTTGAATGTGGAAAGAATTTTAGCATGGAATGATGAAAACACTGATAATATTCCAATTTATGAACCCAGCTTAGACAAGATTGTGGCCGAAGCAAGAGGTAGAAACCTGTTTTTTTCTACGGAAGTGGATAAAGCCATTGATGAAGCGCAAATCATATTTATATCGGTAAATACACCGACTAAAACATATGGTAAGGGTAAAGGAATGGCTGCCGACTTAAAATACATTGAATTGTGTGCCAGACAAATTGCTAAAGTATCCAAAGATGATAAGATTGTTGTCGAGAAATCAACTTTACCAGTGCGTACTGCTGAGGCTATTAAAAGTATTTTGGATAGTACGGGAAATGGTGTTCAGTTTCAAATTCTTTCCAATCCGGAATTTTTAGCTGAGGGTACTGCAGTTCAGGATTTGTTAAATCCAGACCGTATTTTAATTGGTGGAGATACTTCAGTTGAGGGACAAAAAGCAATTCAAGCCTTGGTTGATGTCTATGCTAATTGGGTAAGTAATGATAAAATTTTAACCACAAATGTTTGGTCATCGGAGTTGTCAAAGCTGACTGCGAATGCTTTTTTAGCACAAAGAATATCATCTATAAATGCGATGTCTGAGCTTTGTGAAAAAACGGGTGCTGATGTTAATGAGGTAGCCAAAGCAATAGGAATGGACAGCAGAATTGGGTCTAAATTCCTAAAAGCTTCAGTTGGATTTGGAGGTTCTTGTTTTCAAAAAGACATTTTGAATCTGGTTTATATCGCAAAATCATATGGATTGAATGAGGTTGCTGATTATTGGGAGCAGGTAATTATCATGAATGATTACCAAAAGCGTCGTTTTTCAAATAATATTGTGCAAACACTTTATAATACAGTTGCTGATAAAAAGATTGCTTTTTTGGGTTGGGCTTTCAAGAAAGATACTAATGATACAAGAGAGTCGGCTGCAATATATGTAGCTAATGATTTGATAAATGAACAGGCAAAAATTGCGGTTTATGACCCGAAAGTATCTCGAAAAAAAATACTTTCTGACCTGGATTATTTAGAAACAAGAACCGCAGAGGAGAATGCTGTTAGTGTTATTACTTCTGATGATCCATATTTGACTTGCGAAAAAGCACATGCTGTTGCGGTACTTACTGAATGGGATGAGTTTGCAAAATATGATTGGAAAAAAATATATGATGGGATGCAAAAACCGGCCTTTATTTTTGACGGTAGAAATATCCTGAATAAAGCAGAATTGGAAAACATTGGATTCGTATATCAGGCTATAGGATCTTAATAGTTTTAATAGATGAAAATAAAAAAGGGGTAATTTAACGTTATCCCTTTTTTATTTCAAATCCGAGGGAGGTTAATAATTTTGAAGCAGAAACATTAGGTGTTTTGGGAGCAGAGTCCCGCTGTCCACAGTATCTTTTATACAGAACCCCGGTATAAAAGGATACTTACTTCCATCGGGGCTGAAAAACAGCATTTTGTTTTTCTTGTAATCATCTGAAAAAAGTAAAAAACTGCAGTTGAAAGTTGGTTATCAGATAAGCATTTTTTGTTTAATGCGGTATCACTAAAAATAGTGATTTTTTGTCTTTATGACAGGATTTTATGAAATGATTTTTATTGACTTTGAGATGTTTATGATTTTGATTTTCAAAAATCTTTTTTTTGACTGTAATAGTTTGTTTTTGGTAAAATTAGAATCTAATTTTTTAGTACATTTGTCAGCTAAATTTAATTCAGAACTGAAGTTGTTTTTTAAATGATATTCTGAAATTTTATTTTTTTATAAATAGGACTTTTAAGACCAAACAATAGTTTAAGAAATTGAATACAGACATAAAAATTGCAGTAATAGGTTTGGGTTATGTTGGTTTGCCTTTGGCTCGATTGTTTGCTACTCAATTTCCAGTCGTAGGATTTGATATCAATGTGTCAAGGGTTTCAGCGTTACAATCTGGAGTTGACAGTACTCTTGAGGTTGATGACGAAACTTTGCAAAAAGTATTGGTTCAAAAAAAAAGCAGTCAAAAAGGCCTTTATTGTACTTCGAAAATAGCCGACATTGCCGATTGTAACTATTATATTGTCACTGTTCCTACTCCAGTTGACAAAAATAACCGACCAGATTTAATACCATTATACAAGTCCAGTGAAACAGTTGGTTCTGTTTTAAAAAAAGGGGATATTGTTATATATGAGTCAACAGTTTATCCGGGAGTTACAGAAGAAGAATGTGTTCCGGTTTTGGAAAAAGTTTCGGGACTGCAATTTAATATAGATTTTTTTGCAGGTTATTCACCTGAAAGGATAAATCCGGGAGATAAGGAACATACAGTTGAAAAAATCTTAAAGATTACTTCAGGGTCAACACCGGAAATTGGTAAAAAAGTAAATGAACTTTATCAATCAGTTATCACAGCAGGAACCCATCTTGCTCCTTCTATAAAAGTGGCTGAAGCTGCCAAAGTAATTGAAAATTCACAGCGGGACATCAATATTGCCTTTGTCAACGAATTGGCCAAAATCTTTAATCTTCTAGATATTGATACTAATGCTGTTTTAAAAGCTGCAGGAACCAAATGGAATTTTTTGCCATTTAAGCCTGGTTTGGTTGGAGGGCATTGTATAGGTGTAGATCCTTATTATCTGGCTCAGAAGGCTCAGGAAAAAGGATATCACCCAGAAATCATTTTGGCTGGACGCCGTTTAAACGATAGTATGGGGGAATATGTGGCTTCACAAGTAGTTAAGCTGATGATTAAAAAAGGGGTGACAATCAATGGAGCCAGTTTGTTAATGTTAGGGATTACTTTCAAAGAAAATTGCCCTGATGTCCGTAATACAAAAATTGTTGATGTTGTAAAAGCATTGGAAGATTACGGAATTCAAGTTACTATTTTTGATCCTTGGGCTAATCCTCTCGAAGTGCAATATGAATATGAATTGACAGTGATAAACGAGGTGCCAAATAATGCTTTTGATGCTGTTATTCTGGGTGTGGCTCATACTGAATTTAAAGGAATAGATATTCATACATTGCGTAAACCGACCAGTGTGCTGTATGACGTTAAAGGGATTTTGACAGATGGTGTAGACGGGAAACTTTGATAATTCAATACCAATTTAGAAGAGAATAGACAAAATAAAAGAAATATGAAAAAGATACTTATTACCGGAGGGGCTGGATTTATTGGATCCCATGTCGTAAGACGATTTGTGAAAAATTATCCGAATTATCAAATTTTTAATTTGGATGCTTTGACATATGCTGGAAATTTGGAAAATATAAAAGATATTGAAAATGAATCAAATTACACTTTTGTAAAAGGAGATATAACCGACGAAAGTTTTATAAATGGTTTATTTGAAGAACAGCAGTTTGACGGAGTAATCCATTTAGCAGCAGAATCCCATGTGGACCGCTCTATTGAAGATCCTTTAGCTTTTGTAAAAACAAATGTGATTGGGACAATGAATTTGTTGAACGTGGCAAAAAAACAATGGTTGGGAGGTTTTGAGGGAAAACGGTTTTACCATGTGAGTACAGATGAAGTTTATGGTTCACTTGGAGCTGAAGGGTTGTTTACAGAGACAACGCCGTATGATCCTAATTCACCATATTCAGCTTCCAAAGCAAGCTCTGATCATTTTGTGAGAGCTTATGGAGAAACATATGGATTGCCGTATGTGATTACCAATTGTTCCAATAATTACGGGCCTAATCATTTTCCTGAAAAATTAATTCCACTGTTTATAAATAATATTATCAATAATAAACCATTGCCGGTTTACGGTGATGGAAATTATACCAGAGACTGGCTGTTTGTAAAAGACCACGCAGTAGCAATTGATTTGGTTTTCCATGATGGGAAGAATCATGAGACCTATAATATTGGAGGATTTAATGAATGGAAAAATATTGATTTGGTCAAAGTGTTATGCCAGATTATGGATCAAAAGCTTGGTAGGGTTACTGGTGAATCTGCCCAATTGATAACTTATGTAAAAGACAGACCTGGTCATGATTTGCGTTATGCAATTGATGCTTCAAAGATTAATACCCAATTGGGATGGAAACCGTCTGTGACTTTTGAAGAGGGATTGGAAATTACCATCGACTGGTATTTGAATAATCAGGATTGGTTGAACAATGTGACATCGGGTGCTTATACCGCATATTATGAGAAACAATATTCTTAATTTTTAGATTTTATTGTTTTAAAGTTTAGTCCGGTCAGGGTAAAATTATAACGAAGGAAGCAGAAAGGGGAAAATGATTCAGATGAACTGGTATGTAGTTTACACCAAACCCAAATGGGAAAAGAAAGTTGCAGAGCGTTTGAATGAAGCTGGTATTACAGCTTATTGTCCTTTGATAACCAAAGAACGTCAATGGTCAGACCGCAAAAAGAAAGTTCAGGTTCCGTTGTTCAATTCCTATATTTTTGTCCAAGTTAATGATAAGGACAGAAATATCATTTTTGGAATTCCAGGAGCTGTACGTTATTTGTTTTGGTTAGGAAAACCAGCGGTTGTAAAAGAAAAAGAAATTCAGGTTATTCAAGATTGGCTGAATGTGCCGGACGTTTTTGAGGTGATGGTGGATAAATGGCAAAAAGGCGATAAAATCGTGTTGGAATCAGGGCCATTTGCAGCACAAGCAGCAATTGTACAGGAGGTAAAACAGAATCATTATCTGCTCGTTTTAGAGTCTTTAGGATGTGTTCTTAAAGTTGAAAAAAAAGTAAAATAATCTCTTTATTTATAAGAGAAGTTTTTACAGTTAAATATTCTCTTGATGAGAGTTTCGATAACTGTAAATTTAATATAAATTTGCGATTTCTTTAATCTAGTAAACCATAAATGGGACTTACTGTGGCGAAGCCGTATAATTTTTTTGCATCTTTATCTTGTAAAGATTAAAAAAAAAATGAGAGTTGATTATAAAAGGTGATAGTCAATTTTATAAAATAATTTCAAAACTATAATGTAAAAAATAGTATCTACGCATGAAAAAAATAATTACAGCAATTGTCCTTTTTATAGCTCTTTTTCAGAGTTCTTCTTTGATGGCTCAAGATATTTTAAAAGGTAATGATTTAAGTACCGTAAGAGTAGATTATTTATCAGATGGAGATATAGCCAAAATAAAATCGCAATTGCAAAGTAATAAAATAACTATTGACCAAGCTGAGTCTTTGGCTTTGTCAAAAGGGATGAGTGCAACAGAATTTGCTAAATTAAAAAAACGCTTGGCACTGCCTGAAGGAACCAGAGGTACAACAGACAAAAAAGTAACAGACAAAACAACTAAGAAAAAAACTAAGGATTCAGAGACGGAAGACGAAGAAGATGACGGTGCAGATGCTCAACGAAAACAGGAAAAAATTGAAAATGACAAAGTAAAGGACAGTTTGAATTCCCTTGTTTTTGGTTCCGAATTATTCGACAATCCTACTTTAAATTTTCAACCCAATCTAAAATTGGCAACACCAGTAAACTATGTTTTAGGTCCTGGTGATGAACTGCAAATCAGTATCAATGGAGTACAGGAGTTTAGCGATAATGTTCCTGTATCAGTAGAAGGAAAAGTTAATATTCAATATGTAGGTCAGATTTCGGTATCTGGAATGACTATTGAAGCGGCAACCCAAAAAATTAAAGGAGCAATCTCACGCGTGTACAGTACTGTTCGTTCCGGCCAATCACAAGTTGGTATAAGTTTAAGCCGTATCCGTACTATCAAGATAACTATTATTGGAAGCAGACAGCCAGGAAATTATTCGATTTCTTCTTTAGCGACAGTTTATAATGCTCTTTTTTTGGGAGGAGGCCCAAGTAAGAATGGCAGTTATAGAAATATTGAGTTGATTCGTAACAACAAGGTTTATAAAAACATTGATATTTACCGGTTTTTGGTCAGCGGTAATCAATCAGATAATGTAGGTTTAAGAGATAATGATGTTATCCGTATTCCAGCATACACAAATAGAGTAACTGTAGAAGGAGAAGTAAAACGTCCGGGGATTTTTGAAATGAAAAAAGGAGAGAGTTTTTCTGACTTATTGAATTTTGCTTCAGGATTCAATGAGTTCGCTTATACTGCTTCGGTAAATGTTTTACAAAAGACTGGGAAAGAATTTAAAGTTGCCGATATTCAAGCAGCACAATATAGCAGCTATATTCCTTTGAATGGAGATGTATACCGTGTTTCCAAAATTTTAAATCGATTTGAAAATCGTATTATAATTGATGGAGCTGTTTTCAGACCGGATACTTATTCTTTTTATCAAGGAATGCATGTTTCAGATTTGATTCGTCAAGCCGAAGGGTTAAAAGAAGATGCCTATCTTAAAAGAGCAAGAATCATTCGATTAAAAGAAGATTTAACTACTGAGATTGTCAATGTAGATTTGGCTAAATTAATGAGTGGAGATAACAGCGCTAATGTTGAACTTAAAAAAGAAGACAAAGTTACTGTGTATTCAATTTTGGATTTTAAAGAAGAATATAAAGTGACAATTGACGGTGAAGTTAAAAAACCAGATGTATACGATTATCAGGAAAATTTGACTCTTAATGATTTGATTGTTGTTGCAGGAGGATTAACAGGTATAGCTTCCAAACGTGTTGAAATTGCCAGAATGATTCGTGCAGAAAATATTGATGATACTAATCAAAATAAGGTCGAATTATTTAATATTGAAATTACTCCAGATTCGAATGAGCAAGTTGTTAATTTTGAATTAAAGCCTTTTGATGTTGTCAATGTACGAAGAATGGCTGTTAATGAAAAACCTGAAATGGTTATTATAACGGGTTCTGTAGCCTACCCGGGTAAGTATGTTTTGGCTACAAAAAGGGAGAAAATATATGATGTAATCAAAAGAGCCGGTGGATTGACATCAGTTGCTAGTTTAAAAGGAATTAAAATCAAAAGGCCTATTAAGAAAGATCAGATTGAAGATTTAGAAAATGTTACTTTAAATTTGGGTAAAAAAGACAGTATTCAAGATAAATTAGAAAAGAAATTAAAAGTTGATTTGAAATATGCAACCATTCCGGTAGATTGGGAAAAAATTTTAAAAAGACAAAATAGCAATGCCAATGTTACATTATTACCAGGTGATGAAATTGAAGTTTCGGCTTTCAATGAAACTGTTAAAGTTACCGGAAATGTGCTTTTAACTTCTGAGATTCCTTATAATGATGGCAAAGGGTTCAATTATTACTTAAATGCTGTGGGTGGGCTTGACGCCAAAGGATGGAGAAAAAAAGCATATATAATTTATCCAAATGGTCAGGCATCTGTATCTCGTTCAGTTTTACTATTTTTCAGAACAAGTCCTAAGGTACTGCCAGGTTCACAAATTGTAGTACCTGAAAAACCAGAAGCTCAAAAGATGACTGCTGCCCAATGGGTAAGTATTGCTTCTGTATTAGTGAGTATGGGAGTTCTTATAGTAACGGCCCTTAAGTAGTAAACGGTTTTCAGCCTTCAAATATTTCATAACCGGGAACTTATACAATTTCCTCCAAAAAAATCCAAACCTGATAACAAAAAAGATGGAAACACAAAATGACGAAATATCCTTAAAAGAGTTATTAGAAAAAACCAAGGTATGGTATGCTTATTTGCTCTCTCAATATAAAATTATTGTTTTAGCTACTGTAATAGGAGCGATTTTGGGATTGACCTTTTCATTCATTAAAAAACCAATCTATACAGCAACATTAACATTTGCATTAGAAGATGAAAAATCAGGTGGTGGATTAGGCGGAGCACTTGGTTTGGCGAGTTCGTTAGGGATTGATCTTGGAGGTGACGGAGGTAGTATATTTACCGGTTCCAATTTGAATGAATTGTTTAAGTCCCGTACTATGGTGGAAAAAACTTTATTGACTCCAGTTACTGTAAATGGAAAAGTGATTTCTTTGGCTGAAATGTACATTCAAAATCGCAAATGGCGTGACAGCTGGGATGACGATAGAAAATTCAAAAGTATACAGTTTTTGCCCAATACCAAGCGTAAGTATTTTACAAGAGTGCATGACAGTATTTTGGGAGTAATTTATGATAATTTGTCTAAAAATTCTTTGTCTGTAGATCAAAAAGATAAAAAAGTATCTATTATTAGTATGGACGTGGCTACCAATAATGAATTATTTTCAATTTATTTTTGTGAAGCATTGGCCAGACAGGTAGGTAAGTTTTATATTGAGACCAAAAGCAAAAAGGCTAGAATGAATATGGCAGTTTTACAAAAACAAACGGATTCTATTAGGGCTGAACTTAATGCTGCGATTAATGGAGCTGCTTCAGCTACTGATGAAACTTTTATGTTGAATCCAGCTATGAATGTAAGGCGTGTTCCTTCTGTCCGAAGAGAGATTGATGTACAGGCTAATACGGCTATATTAACCGAACTGGTTAAACAATCAGAATTGGCCAAAGTAACAGTACGAAAAGAAACACCATTAATACAAGTTATTGATCGGCCTATTTTACCATTGCCTAATGATAGAATTGGCAAGGGATTGGGTATTGTTTTTGGAGGTGTTTTGATGGGGATTTTGATGACTGTATACTTGTTTTTAAAAAAGATTTTGTTTAATTAAAAGGGGGTATCTATCTAGTTTTTGTATAGAGATTTGTTAAGAGTAATTTTAGGTTGAAAAGTGTTCTTACGGTTATTCGTTTTTTTGGAATTAAAATTAAATTTAAAGGATAAATGAAAATATTAGTTACTGGGGCAGCTGGTTTTATTGGCTATCATTTGGTTAAATCTTTACTGGAAAAAGGAAATGAAGTTGTTGGAATCGATAATATTAATGATTATTATGATGTTAATTTAAAGTATTCCCGATTAAGAGAGTCAGGTATTAATAATACAGTAATAAGCGAAAATAAAGATTTAATTAAAAGTATCATTTACCCTAATTATAGTTTTGCTAAAATTGATATAACAGATTTAATAAGTTTAGAGAAATTATTCGAACAAGAAAAATTTACCCATGTTGTTAATCTTGCTGCTCAGGCTGGTGTTCGTTATTCTTTAGAAAATCCTCATGCTTATATTCAATCTAATATAGTTGGATTTGTTAATGTTTTGGAATGTTGTCGCCATAATAAAATTGAACATTTTTTATATGCTTCAAGTTCATCAGTTTATGGGGCAAATTCTAAAATTCCATTTTCTGAAAATGATCGTGTTGACACCCCAGTTAGCTTATACGCTGCAACTAAAAAAAGTAATGAATTAATGGCTTATACATATAGTCATTTGTATGATATATCAACGACTGGCATGAGGTTCTTTACAGTATATGGTCCTTGGGGACGACCTGATATGGCTCCTATGCTTTTTGCAAATGCAATAACAAAGGGTGAGTCAATAAAGATTTTTAATAATGGTGAAATGGAGCGTGATTTTACATATATAGACAATGTAATTGAGGGGATCGTTCAATGTATTGCTGTTTTACCAAGCACCATGCCAAAAGCTGATGTTTTTAATATAGGGAATTCTAAGCCTGTTAAATTAATGGATTTCATATCTATCATGGAAGATTGTATTGGGAAAAAAGCTTTGAAACATTTTTTGCCGATGCAAGATGGGGATGTTAAAATCACTTATGCAGATACTTCATTAATTCAAAAAGTAAAAGGATACAGTCCAACTTCTGATTTGAAAGAGGGAACACGTAAGTTTATTAAATGGTTTAATAAATATTATCAGATTTAGTTTTTGAAATAGTTAGTTGATTTCTAGTGAAATAAAATTTTCATTAGTGTTTAAAATTTAAAATAAAATAATTTGTTTCAAAAGATTATAGAAAAATTTAAAAGTGAAGATGGAAAATTAGTTTTGACTAATTTTATTTCTTTATCAATTTTACAAGTTTTAAATATAGTACTTCCCTTAGTAACTATGCCATATCTGGTAAGGGTGTTGGGAGCTGAATATTTCGGACTTTTGGCAATTGCTACATCAATTATTACCTATTTTACAATATTAACAAATTACGGGTTTAATATAACGGCTACTAGAGAAATATCTGTAAATCGATCAGACAAATTTAAAATTATAGAGATTTATAGTTCGGTGATGATTTTAAAATTTCTTTTTATAGTATTGAGTTTTTTTCTTTTGTGTATTGTCGTTTTTTGTGTTCAAAAGTTTGCTGTAAACTGGGAAATTTATTTTTTAACATTTGGTGTTCTTATTGGCCAAGTCATTTTTCCCATTTGGTTCTTTCAGGGCATGGAGCAGATGAAGTATATCACCTATTTGAATGTAGTTTCAAAAACTATATTTACAATTTTAATTTTTATTTTTGTAAAAAAACAATCAGATTATTTTATCGTTCCAATTTTGACTTCATTGGGATTTTTAGTTGTAGGCTTATGGTCACTTATCTTGATAAAAAAAAAATTTGATATCCATTTTAAGCTTCAGGATATAGATACTTTGAAATATCATTTGTTTGAAGGTTGGCATATTTTTATATCAAATCTTTCGGTTACCATGTATACTACAACTACAACCGTTTTACTTGGTTTTTTTACTAATAATACAATTGTTGGATACTATTCTATAGCAGATAAGTTGATAAGTGGAATAAAACAACTTATCACACCAATTTCACAAACTTTATATCCTTTTATTGCTAGAAAAGCTGAAGAATCAAAGGAAGTGGTCTTTAGTTTGATTCGTAAAACCGCTTTTATTTCAGTTTTTTTTAGTTTTTTACTTACTATTGGACTCTTTGTCACAGCTGATAGACTTCTTTTATTAGTTTTTGGCAAAGAATCGGAAAATTCGGTGTTTATATTTAAAACACTAGCAATTATTCCCTTTTTGACAGTAATTGATACGATATTTGGAACATTATTAATGCTGGTTTTTAAAAGAAATAAAGAATATAGTAAAATTGTCATTTCTGCAGGTGTTTTAAATTTAATATTAGCCTTAATACTAATACCATTATTTGGAGGCAATGGCGCTGCATTTTCCGTTTTGGTTGTTGAATTATACATTACAATTCGTATACTTTTCTATACACAAAATAATGGTTTAAAAATTATTGGATAATAAACGAATGAATAAGAATATTTTAATAATTGGTGCAACCGGATTTATAGGCAAGAATATAGTTGAGACTTTAATAGATTCCAATAATAATTTATTTTTATTAGTAAGGAACATTGAAAAGGCAAATGTTTTTTATGATTCTAATATATATAACAGTATTTTAGAAGGAGATTTAAGGGATAGCTTTTTAATTCAAAAAGTAATTTTAGAAAATAAAATAGATATAGTAATTCATTTGGTATCTGGCTTGATACCCTCAAGTTCAGTTGATGATTTTAATAAAGAATTAATTGAGATTGTCTTTCCTACTTTTGAACTGTTAGAGTTTTTGAGTAACAATAATATTATGATTGTTTATTTTTCTTCAGGAGGGACTATTTATGGAAAAGTAAAAGATAAAATAACCGAGAAGAACATTCTTAAACCTATAAATTATTATGGATATAGTAAATTGATGATTGAAAATCACATTAGGTTTTTAAACAGAACTAAAAATTTGCCTTTCCTTATTCTAAGGCCTTCTAATGTCTATGGTAGATATCAAAGAATAGATTCTAAACAAGGCTTTATAGCCGTTGTTTTAGGGAAGTTTTTGTCAAATTCTTCAGTAGAAATTTGGGGGAATGGTAAAGTTGTTAGAGATTATGTTGATGTTCAGGATGTGTCTGGAGGTTTAAGTGAATTAATTAAAAAAAATGTCAGAAATAAAATTTTTAATTTAGGAAGTGGTAGAGGAAAAAGTCTCAATGAAGTTTTGTTAATAATTGAAAATACTTTACAAAGTAAAATAGAAGTTGTTTATAAGGATAAAAGAACAGTAGATGTTGATCAAATGATATTAGATATTGATAATGTTAAAAATTTTATTGATTATAATCCTAAAGATGTTGAATTAGGGATTAAAAATTTTATAGCTAATTTGATTTAAATGAAGAATAACAGATTAGCAATAGCGATACCAACTTATAATCGTGCCGCCATCTTAAAGGAAGATATTTTGTTGATGTTAGGTGAGATAAAAAAATTTTCTATTCCTATTTATATTTCTGACGATAGTACTAATGATGAAACTGAATTTTTTTTTCAAGAGATAAAAAAAGAATACGAGTATATTTTCTATTTTAAAAATAGTCCGGGTCTAGGTCATGATAGAAATTGTCTTAATACTATAGGATTACCTGAAGAAGATTATATTTGGTATTTAGGTGATTCTAATATTATAAAACCTAATGGTATTGAAAGAATTTTAGATGTCATTAAAAATGATGAATATGATTTTGTTTGTGTTAATGTTGAATCAAGATTACTAGATTTATCGGACAGATTAATAATTGAAGGAAACGAATTATTGGTTGATTTAGGTTGGCATTTAACAATGACAAGTGTTACAGTTTATTCTAAAAGTATACAAAGTAAATTAAGCGAACTGGATTTAAATAAATGTAAAAATTTCCCTCAAACCGCTTTAATTTTTGAAAAATTTGCTCAAGAAAATTGTAGATTATTTTGGATTAATGATAGAATCATTTACGGAAATAAAAATAAAAGAAGTTATTGGAGCAATGCAGTCTTTGAAGTTTTTTTAAAAGATTGGGATTCTTTTATTTTAAAATTACCTGATTTTTATTTAAAAGAAAATAAAAAATATACAATCAGGAAGCATTCTGAGAAAAGTTCTCTTTTTACATTAAAAAAGTTTCTTAACTATCGGTCAAAAGGTTTTTTTTCTTTCGCAGTTTTAAAGAAGTATTATAAATATATACGATTTAATAGTGATGTAAATATTGTTCTTTTAATATTTATTTCAATTAGTCCAAAAAGGTTTTTAAGTATATTGAAAAAGTGTTTTTATCCTAATAAGTAATTTAGGATTATAGCATTTCTTTTTTTTGTTTTGAATAAACCTGTTGAGATAACATTGACTGTAATATTGAAAAACACTTAGCCTTGGTTTAGAAAATATTTTATTGAAATTTTATTAAGTGTTTTTTGGAAAATTTTCAGTAAAATAATTACTTTTTACATCGAGCTAAGTTTTTAGTTTGTATCTGCGAGACTGAACAATAATTAAGGGGTGGAGCTTGAGTGAATTTCTTTCATTTATATGCTTCAGTCTGTGTTTAAACTTGGATAATACTTAAATAACAGATTTAAAATCATGGTGAATGCATTGATAGTGAATTGTTTGAAAATTCAATTAAGGCAGTATCTATGCGCATAACAGTGGCTTAATTCGTTTGTAAATTAAATGCAAACAGTAATAATTAGAGAATAAAATTAATGTATATTGTAATTTTTTTATTTTTACTTATTTTAGCTTTCCTTTCCTTTGATAGAGAATTACTAGAAAAAGGGATTCATAAATATTTAAAATTAGCGTTGTTCTTTTTAAGTATTTTTCTTATTATACTTGTTGGACTCAGAAAGGTTGGTACTGGAGTAGATGACATCAATTATCTTAATATGTATAGGGAAGCTAATCAAGGTTATACACCTAAAGATATTGCTTTCAGTGTTTTAGCAGTTTGTCTTCCTAGTGTTACACTACTTTTTTTAGCATTTGCATTTATTTCGATAACGTTAAAAACTTGTTTTATTTTTAAAAAAATAAAGTATCAAGGATTGGTTTTTTTACTTTATTTTTCTTCATATTTTATACTTCACGATTTTGTTCAAATTAGAGCAGCAGTAGCTAGTGGTCTATTTCTTTGGATAATTTATTATGCAGGAAAAGAGAAATATTTTAAAGTTATAATTCTATTAGGATTAGCAATTTCATTTCACTTGTCAGCACTTGTATTTCTTCCTATTGTATTTCTTAGAAAGAAAGACTGTAAGTTTATTTATATTGTATTCGGAATACTCTCATTATTAACAATATTCGTTAGTCCTATAGATACTAATTCTTTTGATGCTTTCTTTCCTGAGATTATATTAAAAAGGTTGGATGTATTTCTGACAGAGACTGATCGAGTTGCTAATCTTATTAATCCTATATCATTAGTCCAATATTTTATAGCAATTATAATTTTTTTTAATTGGAACAAATTAGTTGAATTTTCAAATTATTCAGTGTATGTAATTAAGTCCTTTTTAATTGGACTCTATTTGTTTTTGATTTTGCATAACATTCCAGGAATTGGTTTTCGGATTTATGAACTATTAATGATTGTTCAAATTCCATTGGCTGATATTTTAATCCAAAATATTAAGCCTAGGTTTTTAATAGTTTCTATAATAATATTTTTAGCACTATTATATTTCTACTATAATTTTATCAAATATCCAATTTTACAGCCATATTTACTTTTTTTTCAATAAACAATGAAGCTATCTATCGTATTATTAAATTATTTAACCTTTGATAAAACAATTACTTGTATTGAGAATTTGGAACTTGATTCAAAATCAATTTCTAATATAATAATTGTTGACAATGCATCAAATAATAAGTCATTAGAAAATATAAGTAATTTTTTAGAAAAAAAAGGATGCGAATATGAATTTATTGATTCCTTGGAAGCTTCAACAGATAAAAAATATGTTTTATTTCAAAACAGTATTAACAGTGGCTATGCGCAAGGCAATAATATTGGAATCAATATAGCTTTAAATTGCAACTCTGATTACATTTTAATTTTAAATAATGATGTTAAAATTAAAAAAGAGGCAATAAATATTTTATTAGCATTTATTTCTAATAGAAATGATGTGGGGTGTGTTGGCCCAGTTGTAAATGAGGGTCTAAGTTATGATTTCAACTTTGCTAGAAATAGGTTAAAATGGTATGATCATTTTCTTTTGTCAGGTATTGTCAAATCTTTATCCCCAAAGTCTTTATTAAAACATCATTTTGTTTCATATAATAAAATTCCAGAATATCCTTTTGAAGTAGATATGATTTCAGGCTCATGTATGCTTTTTCCTTCTCCAGTTTTGAAAGAAATTGATGGATTTGATAAAAATACATTCTTGTATTATGAAGAAGCGATTATCACTGAAAAGTTATTAAAAATTAATAAAAAAACTTATGTAGTTCCTACTAGTGTAATTGAGCATGAACATGCAGGATCAATAAAAAAAGTAACACCAATCAAAATTTTTAAACACGGAATGGATAGCCAATTTTATTACTTAAATACTGTAAGAGGTTATAATTCTTTTTTTTCAAGGTTTATTATGATTGGTCAATATTTAACATTCATTATTATTTTAATAAGAACAAAAACTCATAAAAATGAAGATAGCTATTAATTGTATATATCATGAGTCAGGTGGTGGTATTGGTGAATATATACATAATCTGGTAAAAGAATTAGTACTCTTAGAAAAGAATCATGATTTTGTTTTTTATATTACTAAAGAGTCAGAAATTAAGTTCAGAGATTTAACAAAAGGGGTTGGAGTTATTAAGATTTTTCCTTATGATTCCAACAAAAAAATAAAACGGGCTATTTTTCAACAATTTTTTTGGAAGAATGAAGAGAAGGTAGAGAAGTTTGATGTATTCCATTCGCCTTTTTTTTATGGACCAAAATTTAAAAAGGCTAAAACAATTTTAACAGTTCATGATTTAAGATTTTTGAATTATCCAAAATCTTATGAAATTAAAAGATATTTATTTTTGAAATATGCTGTTAAGAAAGCTGTAAGTGAAGCTAGTAGAATTATAACAATATCAAATTTTACAAAAAATGAGATTTGTAAGTTTTATGAAATTGAAACAAGTAAAATTACTGTGATTTATGAGGCAATTGATAAAGATGGTTTTAAGTTAAATGTTAATAATAACACAAGAGTAATAAAAAATGAAACTATTACTGGCATGAAGTATATTCTTGCAGTAGGTCACATAGAACCTCGTAAAAATTACATACGCTTAATTGATGCCTATTTAGCTCTGCCTAAAAAAACAAAAGAGGATTATAAATTAGTGATAGTTGGGAGACAAAATTATGATTATGGGAAAATTATTTCAAAAATAAAAGAATCGGACGGAGTTATTTATCTTGATTTTGTATCGAGGGAAGATTTAATATGGCTATATGCTAATTGTAAAATCCATGCTTTTCCTTCATATTATGAAGGTTTTGGGTTTTCTTCACTTGAATCAGGTATTTTTGGCAAACCAACAATTGGATCTAATCAAAGCTCAATACCCGAAATTTCTGGAAAAGGAGGGGTTTATTTTGACCCTTTTTCAACTGAAGATATAAAGAATAAAATTGCAGAGGTCTTATCTAATGAATCTCTTTATAATGAGCTATCAAATAATGCATTTGTTAATACAGAAAAATTTTCATGGGAACAGAATGCGATTGAAACGTGTAAAGTTTATGAATCTGTTTGAAAAATAATTAATATATGATAGTGATTAGATTTATATGGATAATTAATTCTTTTATAAAAATATTTTTTTTTAAAATAGTTTACTTTAATAAATTCCAATTTAATTCGATTTTCTCATTTTTTTTGGGGCCGAGGTCAGTAATTTATTTAGCAGGAGAAAACGCTAAATTTATTTCCAATGGTCTAAAGTTAAGGAGAGATGTAGTAATAAATGTTAATGGAGGAGAATTGGTAGTGGGGCGGAATGTTTTTATTAATAATCGTTGTAGTATCAATTGCCATAATTCGATAAAGATAGGAGAAAACTCACTTTTTGGTGAAAATGTGTTGATTTATGATCATGATCATAAATTTAATTTAAATGCAGATCGTATAAGTACTCTAGGATTTAAAAAAGGGAAAATAATTATAGGTAGTAATGTATGGGTTGGCTCAAATGTCATAATTTTGAAAGATGTAAAAATAGGTGATAACTGTGTTATCGCTGCTGGTTCAATTGTCACAAAGGATATACCTGAAAATACATTGTTTTATCAACCTCGACTAAATAATTTTAAGACATTATAAATTTCTTTAGTACAGAATCTCAAGTTTAATTAAATGAGCCAAAAAATAATTGAGGATTTTTTTAAAAGATTTTGTCAGATTTAAACGCATAGATAATAGTATTGTCGATGTAATAATTAGTTGTTTTTAAAGTGATGCATATGTTTATTATTGAAATTAAATGAATTGTTTTGATAAGAATCGGTGCTTATACTCACATGTAAATAGTTTTACTTAATAATAGAATAATCATTTGTACTTGTTTAGTTTATGAAAAATATTAAAATATTTTTATTACTTTTTAGTTTTTCAATTTTTCTTTTCCTTTCATTTCAAATTGCTAAGGACGATAATCCTTTTGTTTATAAAAATGTACCTGAAAAATATATCAAAGAGAAGATAAATTCTAGGAAGACTTCCTTAATTTCAAAAAAAACAATAGCATCATCTTATCCGCTAGTAAAGAGTTTGCCAATTGACTATGATAAGGAAGGTAAAACGGATTATACGGATTTAATTCAATCAGTCCTTGATAATCATGATAATGTTACTTTCCCAGAATTTCCATTATTAGTTAATTCCAAAGGGTTAAGCATAAAAAGTAATTCACAAATTATTTTCAAAAAAGGATCTAAATTATTGATGCAATCAAATTCGAAACAAAGTTACGAAGTTCTTCGTTTGCATGAAGTTACTAATGTCATAATCTATTCGCCTACTATTATTGGAGACAGAGACGGACATTTAGGAACAACTGGGGAATGGGGATTTGGAATATCAATTAGAGCATCCCAAAAAATTAGAATTTTTAATGCAGTAATTAAAAATTGTTGGGGAGACGGGATATATCTTGGTTCAAAAGGAAGTTCAATTAATTCAGATATTATAATCAATAATAGCTTTTTAGACAATAATAGAAGAAATGGAATTTCGATTATATCGGGTATTAATGTAACTATTATGAATTCGATAATTTCTAATACCAATGGTACAGCACCTATGAGCGGAATCGATTTGGAACCCAATAATAATGACGAGGAATTAAAAAATGTTGTGATTAAAAACAGTATTACTTTTAACAATAAAAACGAAGGAATTTTAATTGTTTTCAGAGGGCTGTATGGGAAAAAAGATAAAGACGTAAATGTAGAAATAGAAAATCATTTGGATGATAATTCTGGGTCTGCTATGGGATTTGCATTTCCAAAACCGAATACTGATTTTAAAAATATTAAAGGGAATGTAAATATTGTTAACTCAGTTTGGAAAGAGAATTACTCTAATTTAGTTAGTTTTCATGATAATAATGATAATTTTGTCAATGTTAAATTAGTACATCCTAAAGTAATAAATAAAAACGATGATTTTTATAATAAAAGAATGGAGGAATTAAAAAAGAAATGTAAAAAAGACGAAAAGTTTTTGTTGATTGAATAGTTTTAGATTTATAGACGATTTGAAAAAAAAGTATTATAGTTAGACCTTTTAAAGATACAAATCTCTTTTAAGATGAAGAGTAATAAAATTAAAAATGAAATATAAAGTATGTCTGATTGCTCACTATGGAGAGGATTATTTGAATTATAGATTAAACTTTTTAAAATATTTAAAGGGATTAGGAGCTAATAGTTTTACTATTGTGCCAGAAGATAATTATTACGAAGAAATAAATAAAACAGAATTTCCTGTGTATTTTTACTCATATAGAAGATCTTGGAAATCCTTTTTAGATGTAGTTAATACCTATATTAAGTTTACTAATATTTTAAAAGAAGAAAAGCCTGATGTTTTATTTACGTATAAGTTTTTTCCTAATTTATTAGGCATTTTTGTAGCTAATAAACTTAAAATTAAACTTAAAATTGCAACAGTTGCTGGATTAGGATTCTTAGAGAAACGAGAACGTTCGATTTTAATAAAATTGGTTTTTAAATTATATATAAATGTACTTAAAAAAGCTGATTATGTAATTGTACAAAACTTTGATGATAAGATTCTATTTGAAAAATATATTTCATCTGATAAAGTAATACTAACCAATGGGAGTGGAGTGAATAAAGACAAGTTTCTTAATTCAAATAGTATTGCTTCCAATTTCTTAACTCAAAAATCTTCTAAAACTAATTTTCTTTTTTGCAGCAGAATAATTAAAGAAAAAGGTATTGTAGAATTGATTGAGGCATTTAAAGTTGTTGAAAGTTTAAAAAAAGATGTTGAATTGACTATTGCTGGTTGGTTTGATAATAAAGATATTGAAAAACAAGTATTGGATATAATTAAAAATTGTGATTCTATTTCCTTTATTGGTTATCAAAAAGATGTCCAACAAATAATTCTGAAAAGCGATTGTGTTGTTTTACCTAGTTATTATCCTGAAGGGGTTCCAAGATCATTAACAGAATCATTAGCGTTATCGAGACCAATAATAACAACAAATCATAAAGGATGCAAGGAAACGTGTGAAGAAGGAGTAAATGGGTTTTTAGTTAAACCAGGTGATGTTAATGACTTAAAAGATAAATTGCTTAAATTTTTAAACTTGAGTAATCTAGAAGTTGAAAGTATGAAGGCTTCCAGTTTGCGTCTTTTTAATGATAAGTTTGAAGAAGGAAAAGTATTCAAAACTATTACAGATAAAATATTTTATGAGTAAGCTTTTGTTCACTGGAGCTTCTGGTTTTTTAGGGAAGAACATAATTTCAAGATTAGAAGAAGGAGGTAATTTAATTTCAACTATAGGGAATATTGCAGGCGATTATGTTTGTGATTTAAGTGTAGATATTCCAATTTTAAAGGAGAAATTTGATATTGTCCTTCATGCTGCGGGTAAAGCCCATACTTTACCAAAAAGTGAACTTGAAAAGCAACTTTTTTTTGAAATTAATTTTCAGGGAACAAAGAATTTGTGCTCTGCCTTAGAAAAATCAGGAATACCGGAAACATTTATTTTTATTAGTACAGTAAGTGTTTATGGTGTTGAATCAGGGAGTAATATTAATGAAGATCATCCTTTAAACGGATCGTCTCCATATGCATTAAGTAAAATAAAAGCAGAAGATTATTTATTTGAATGGTGTAATAAACACAATGTTAATTTAAATATACTTAGGCCCTCATTAATTGCAGGTTATAATCCGAATGGGAATCTAGGAGCAATGATTCATGGAATTAAAACTGGTAAATATATGCGAATAGGAAATGGTGACGCAAGAAAAAGTGTTTTAATGGCAGAAGATATTGCAATTTTGATTCCTTTATTGGAAAAAAATAATGGAATTTATAATATATGTGACAGTTACAATCCTAGTTTTGCCGAAATAGAAAAATTGCTTTGTAGCCAATTGGGTAAATCTGAACCATTTTCAATACCCTATTGGTTAGCGAAAAGTATGGCATTTGCAGGAGATATTCTAGGGGACAAAGCACCAATTAATTCTAATAAGTTGAAAAAAATTATTCAACCATTAACTTTTGACAATTCAAAAGCAATTAGGGAATTGGGATGGAATCCAATGGACGTAATTAGTAATTTTAAAATTAAAAAATAGTATTGCCAATGATAATTGAAAAAACAGATATAGAAGATTTAGTAATTATAACCCCACAAATTTTTGAAGATTCCCGAGGGTATTTTTTTGAAGCGTATAATCAGGGAAAATTTCATGAAAATGGGATTAACTATAAGTTTATTCAAGATAATCAGTCTTTTTCAAAAAGAGGTGTGATTAGAGGACTGCATTTACAAATTAATCCTTTTGCACAGGCTAAACTTGTTCGTGTGCTTGAAGGAGAAATTTTGGATGTTGCTGTAGATTTGCGTAAAAATTCAGCCACTTATGGTAAGCATGTGAGTGTGATTTTGAGTGCAGCCAATAAAAAAGAATTAATGGTGCCACATGGTTTTGCTCACGGCTTTTCAGTTCTGAGTGAAACGGCTTCTGTGATGTACAAAGTTGACCAGTTATATCACAAAGAAAGTGAAAGAGGGATTCGTTTTGATGATCCTATTCTTGCTATTGATTGGCAACTGAATCAAAATGAAATTATTGTTTCTGATAAAGATTTGGTTTTGTCCGGTTTTGAGGATATTGATTGGGAGTTTTAAGAAATTATATATAAATAGAAAGTAGCGACAGTTTTCTCTATATTGTTTTTAAGGTAAAAAAATAAAATGAAAAAAATATTAATTACAGGAGGTAACGGACAGTTAGGATCTGAATTACAGCTTTTGTCAAAAATATATAATCAATTTGAATGGGTTTTTACCGATTGGAAAGAGTTGAATTTATGTGATTTAGATAATTTGACTATGTCTTTAACCAAAATTAATCCACAAATCATAATCAACTGCGCTGCACATACAGCTGTTGATAAGGCCGAATCAGAGTTTGAATTGTCCGATGTGCTGAACCATCAATCGGTTGCGTTGATGGCACAATGGAGCCATGTAAACAATTGTCAGTTTATTCATGTTTCGACGGATTATGTTTTCGATGGAACCGCTTCTATTGCTTTAAATGAAAATGCTGTACCTAATCCAATAAATGTGTATGGGGTAACCAAATTGGCAGGAGAAAAGGCTTGTTTGCGTGAAAATCCAGAAGCCGTTATTATCAGAACTTCTTGGGTATATTCCAGCTTCGGGAATAATTTTGTTAAAACGATGTCCCGTTTGATGCAGGAAAGAGATTCTTTGAATGTGGTTAATGATCAAATAGGGAGTCCAACCTATGCAGCAGATTTAGCACTTGCCATAATGACAATTATTGTAAATTCAAACTGGAAATCAGGAATCTATAATTTTTCAAATGAGGGAGAAATCAGCTGGTTTGAATTTGCTTTGGCAATCCAAGAGATAGGAAATTTTGAATGTGTTGTAAGCGGTATTCCATCTTCGGCTTATCCAACACCAGCAAAACGTCCGCAATATTCTTTATTGGATAAAACCAAGATAAAAGAAACATTTGGCGTTGTTGTTCCGGATTATAAATCGAGTTTGGTCAGATGTATGGAGTTGCTTGACAATAAGCAGAAATCAGAAATATAATAGGCTGACGGTTTAAAACGGAACTCAAAAAGACTAAAACATTAATGTTTAATTCTGTTGCTTACCGCAAAGAATCAACAGCTATCAACACATAATCATAATTAAAAATATGAAAGGAATTATACTTGCCGGAGGATCCGGAACCAGATTGCATCCTTTAACACTTGCCATGAGTAAGCAAATGATGCCAGTTTATGACAAACCAATGATTTATTATCCGTTATCGACTTTGATGATGGCTGGAATCAATGAAATACTGATTATTTCAACGCCCCATGATTTGCCTAATTTTATAAAACTATTAGGTGACGGATCGAACATCGGGTGTAAATTCAGTTATGCTGAACAGGCTGTTCCTAATGGATTGGCGCAAGCATTTGTGATTGGAGAAGAATTTATCGGAGATGATGATGTTGCTTTAGTTTTAGGAGACAATATTTTCTTTGGAGCTAACATGCATGAGCTTTTACAGTCTAATACTAAACCTGAAGGAGGAGTTGTTTTTGCTTACCATGTTTCAGATCCTGAAAGATATGGTGTGGTAGAATTTGATAAAAACCTAAAAGCACTTTCTATTGAAGAGAAGCCATTGGAGCCAAAATCCAATTATGCAGTTCCGGGATTGTATTTTTATGATAATTCTGTTGTTGAAATCGCCAAGAATATAAAACCAAGTGCCAGAGGGGAGTATGAAATTACCGATGTGAATAAAGTATATCTGGAGCAAGGCAAATTAAAAGTAGGAATTTTGAGCAGAGGTACTGCTTGGCTGGATACAGGAACTTTTAATAGTTTAATGCAAGCGGGGCAATTTGTTCAGGTTTTGGAAGAACGCCAAGGGTTGAAAGTAGGTTGTATTGAAGAAATTGCATGGAGACAAGGTTTCATAACGGAACAGCAGTTAAGAGATTTGGCCGAGCCTTTAAAAAAATCGGGTTATGGGGAATATTTATTAGGGATTTTGAAACATAAATTATAGTTTTTAAGTTGTTAACCGCAATTTGTTGTTTTTTTGGTAAAATATTTACAGTTTAAAAATTTCAACCTGCAAGACTCTTATTTTACAGACCTAAAATTCACATTGCAATATATGATCTACATTATATTACTGTTTTCATTCATCGCCATCGAATTGATTTATTTCAAGATTGCGGATCATTACAATATTATCGATAAACCCAATAGCCGTTCTTCCCATACATCTATTACTCTACGTGGCGGTGGAATTATTTTTCCAATTGCTATTTTAATTGCCTGTTTACTGGGATATATTTCCTTAGCAGTAATGTCAGCGATAGTCTTGGTAGCTGTTATCAGTTTTATTGATGATATAAGGCCCCTGTCACAGTTGCCCCGATTCGCTTCACATGCGATTGCGATTGGGTTGGTTTTTTATGATTTAAATTTGTTTGAACAAACGATTTGGATTTTACCTATTATTTTTATTTTACTGATAGGTTGGGTTAATGCGTTTAATTTTATGGATGGAATAAATGGTATTACTGTTCTGTATGCATTTGTTTCTATTCTTAGTTTTTCTTTTTTAGACATAAATAAAGAGAGTTTTCCATTATTAATCACAATGGGATTGTCCTGTTGTTCTTTTGGAATTTTCAATGTCAGGAAAAAAGCTAAAACGTTTGCCGGTGACGTGGGAAGTATAAGTATGGCTTTATTCCTTGGTTATTTTATGATTAAGACGATTTTAGTTTCGGGTCAGATTGGCTATCTGCTTTTTTTCTCTGTTTATGGTATTGATGCAGTTATTACTATTTTTACCCGAATCAAAAAGAAAGAAAATATTCTTGAACCACACAGATCACACTTATATCAATATTTAGCTAATGAATTGGGCTATTCTCATATTACAGTGTCTTTATTGTATTCCAGTATTCAATTACTGATTAATGCAGTGCTGATATATTTTGAAAGCATAGGAATACTGTCTTTTTCCATAGTTGTGACCTTTTTATTGTTCCAAGTCATGTTTTACCTATGGAGCAGAAATAAGGTGGTTCAAAAAATTAATTTGGAAAAAATTTGATATTTCCAGAAAATTAAGAGCTCTTTTTAATTTCATTTAATAACATACATTGACACCAATCAGTAAGCGGATTTTTGATATCATTTTTTCGTTATTTGTGCTTTTGTTTTTTTTTTGGTTATTATTTTTAGCATGGCTTCTTGCTATTATTGATACCCGTAGTAATGGAATATTTGTTCAGGAACGAATAGGTCAGCTTGGGAAAGTGTTTAAAATTTACAAACTACGGACTATTCAGATTGTGTCCAGCACCGGAACACTTCAAATATCAAGAATTGGAAGATTTCTCAGAAACTATAAGTTAGACGAGTTGCCTCAATTGATTAATGTCTTGAAAGGAGAGATGAGTATTGTGGGGCCAAGACCAGATATTGTAGGTTACTATGATTTGCTTGAAGGAGAAAACCGAAAGGTTCTTGAATTAAAACCAGGACTAACATGCGCAGCTTCTTTAAAATATTATAATGAAGATGATTTATTGGAAAAGCAGGCTTTCTCTTTAGAGTATAATGATAAAATTCTTTTTCCTGATAAAGTGAAACTGAATTTATTGTATTATTATAATCAAAGTTTTTACGGTGATTTAAAAATTATCGCAGATACTTTTAAGTTAATATTTTGCAGATATAAATATGAATTATGATATCTATTTATATTACTAATTTTATATAAAAAGTATTATTTTAACGTTATCGTATAATGACCTTATATCTAGGTTACTAACAAATAGTGCTTAGTTTTTATTTGGAATGAACTTTTTTATCAAAGTTAATTCATCTTTATATACATAATAATTGTATTTTTGTTAACATTCTTAGTTTCTATAGTAATTTAAAAATATTTTTTTAAAATGAATGAAAATTCCGCATATACAGGATTTTTTTCAAGAGACAATTTGAAATTAAGCATTCGTAATTTGAGCTATCTTCCTAGATGGATTATAGTTATGATTGATTTTTCGGTTTTAATTGTCGCTTTTTTCTTTACCTTACTTATTTTTAGGGGTACAGGTTTAAAATACATAAACACTACAAATGATGTATTGTTTATCTGTTCTTTTTTTGGATGTAATATTTTCTTTTTTTGGTTGTTTAGAACTTATTCCGGTATAATCAGACATTCTTCCTACATAGACGCTGTAAAACTTTTGTTTTCACAAATGGCTGTTATGGTGGTGTTCTTGATTTTTAATTTTGCATATGAATTATTATATAATGAAAGGGTATTTTTGACGACAGCTCTTTTTATCAATGTGGTGCTTTCTTTTTGCGGGTTGTTTTTATACCGTGTCGTTGTCAAGCAGACTTTTGAATTATATCTTTCAGAAAAAAGCGCAACCAAATTAATACGAACCATCATATATGGAACTGATGCAAATGCTATTTCGGTTGCCAATGCCTTGAAGTTTGAAACTCCTACGCGTTTTAAAATTGTAGGTTTTGTCGACAGAAATAATCAAAACGCTTCCAAAAGAATGCTTGATTTACCGATACTGGTGCAAAAGAAAAAGCTTCCTTCATTAATGCGTTCTGTAGGAGCTGAGGCTGTAATTATGGCTGATAAAAGTTTGGAAAAAGAAGAACAATTAATTATTGTTGATCAATGTCTGGAGTTTAATTACAGAGTATATACAGTACCTTTAATCACTGACTGGGAAAATCAGAAAGAGATTTCTCAAAAGGTAAAGAATATACAGATTGAAGATTTACTTGAAAGAAAACCGATAGTTTTGGATAATAGATCGATTTCAAAACAGCTCAAAGACAAGACGGTTTTAATCTCTGGTGCTGCAGGTTCAATAGGGAGTGAAATTGTAAGGCAGGTTTTGACATTCAGTCCTAAAAGGGTAATCATTTTAGATCAGGCGGAAACACCTTTGCATCATTTAAGTCTTGAATTGGAAAAAATACATTCGAAGTCCAAAATTCACAATGTAATCGCTGATGTTAGAAATAAGGAAGCGATGAATAAGGTTTTTAAATTATATAAGCCACAAGTAGTATATCATGCTGCTGCTTACAAACATGTTCCCTTAATGGAAGAAAATCCATCACAGGCAATTTTGACCAATATAGAAGGGACGAAACATTTGGCTGATTTGGCATGTGAACACGAAGTAATAAAATTTGTGATGGTCTCTACAGACAAGGCGGTTAATCCAAGTAATGTTATGGGAGCCAGCAAAAGGATTGCTGAAAAATATGTACAATCCCTTCAAATAAAAAACCAAAGAGAGAATAAGCCTAATACTACTAAATTCATTACCACACGTTTTGGAAATGTGTTGGGATCTAATGGATCGGTAGTTCCTTTGTTTACCAAGCAAATTGCGAATGGAGGCCCTGTTACAATTACACATCCCGATATTATTCGTTATTTTATGACCATTCCAGAAGCATGCCAATTAGTATTGGAAGCAGGTGCCATGGGTAATGGAGGAGAGATTTATATTTTTGACATGGGTAAACCCGTTAAGATTTTAGATTTAGCTAAAAAGATGATTAAATTGGCAGGATTTATTCCAGATAGAGATATTAAAATTGAAGTGGTAGGTTTACGACCGGGTGAAAAATTGTATGAAGAGCTGTTAAATGATACAGCAAAGACAATACCAACTTATCATGAAAAAATCATGATTGCCGAAGAAATCCAAGATGAATTTGAAAATCTTCATGTTGATATCAATGAACTGATAGGGATTGCCAATTTCTTTGACAATGACGATATTGTTGCCAAGATGAAAGTTATTGTTCCAGAGTTTAAGAGTATGAATTCTACTTTTGAGGTTTTGGATAATTAAGAATTACATAAATTAATATCAAAAAAGGTTTACAAGAATTCACTTGTAAACCTTTTTTGATTATGATGTATCTAATTTACTTTAAGTTCTCTTAATAATTAATTTGCAAGGATAAGAAAAAGTGTATGTAACTATTTTATGTACTGTAAAAGTCTTTTTTTCTTGGATTCTATATTCTAGAAACTTAGAGACTTAGTAAATTTGCAATTAATTTTGATTATTATTTATTTAAATCGATGACAATTATAAATATTGGTTATCGTTATTAGCCCCATAAATGGATCCTAGAAATACCAAAAATGATGATTGGCTGTTTGAGATAACACCAAAGAATAAATTCTTTTCGCTGAATTTAAAAGAAGTATGGCAGTATAGAGATTTGCTGTTACTGTTTGTTAAGAGGGATATTGTTACAGTGTATAAACAAACCATATTAGGACCACTTTGGTACTTGATTCAGCCGTTATTTACATCTATAACCTTTACTATAATTTTTAATACTGTCGCAGGGATAGATACAGGAACTGTACCACCATTTTTGTTTAATTTGGCAGGGATTACTATTTGGAATTATTTTACTTCCTGTCTTAATGATACTTCTGATACTTTTAAAAAAAATGCAGCAGTCTTTGGCAAAGTATATTTTCCTAGAATTATTATGCCTCTTTCAGTTGTAATTTCCAACTTGTTGAAATTTGGTATTCAGTTTCTGATTTTTACAGCTTTTTATATTTATTATTATTTTAAAGGTGCGACAATCAGTTTTAATCAAATGACTTTGTTTTTTCCTTTACTTATTATTGTGATGGGTATTTTGGGCTTGGGCTTAGGGATGATTATTTCTTCTTTGGTAACTAAGTATAGAGATTTTACATACCTCATTGGTTTTGGAGTACAACTGCTTATGTATATCTCAGCAGTAATGTATCCAATGGCATTAATAGAAGAAAAATTACCGTCTTACGGCTGGCTGGTTACTTATAATCCTTTGGCTTATGTAGTAGAAACTACAAGATATATGTTATTAGGAATAGGAAATATTTCTGTTTTGGGATTAGTATATACGGTATCGGTAACTTTTATTGTATTTATTGCAGGGTTATTGATTTTCAATAAAACTGAGAAGAGTTTTATTGATACAGTGTAGGCAATAGAGAATTCAGAAAGCAGAATTTAGATTTTAGAAAATTGAATTGAGAATAGTGAAAGACATTATATTAAAAGCCGAAAACATTTCTAAGCAGTATCGCTTGGGGCAGGTGGGTACGGGAACTTTGAGTCATGATTTGAACCGTTGGTGGCATCAAATTCGCGGTAAGGAAGACCCATATTTAAAAATAGGGGACACCAATGACCGAAGTACAAAAGGAACAAGTGATTATGTTTGGGCGTTGCAGGACATCAATTTTGAGGTAGAGCGCGGTGAAGTTTTAGGGATTATCGGCAAGAATGGTGCTGGAAAATCAACACTTTTAAAAATTTTGTCAAAGGTGACAGCACCAACTACAGGAAGCATTAAGTCCCGTGGGCGTATTGCTTCATTGCTGGAAGTAGGTACGGGTTTTAATCCGGAGTTAACCGGTAAAGAAAATATATTCCTGAACGGAGCGATTCTAGGAATGACCAAAAAAGAGATTACTTCAAAGCTTAATGAGATTATTGAATTCTCCGGTTGTGAGCGTTATATCGACACACCGGTTAAGCGTTACAGCAGTGGTATGACTGTTCGTTTGGCCTTTGCTGTTGCAGCTTTTTTGGAGCCTGAAATTTTGGTAATAGATGAGGTGTTAGCAGTTGGTGATGCAGAGTTCCAGAAAAAAGCTATTGGGAAGATGCAGGATATATCGCGTGAAGGAGGCAGAACAGTGTTGTTTGTAAGCCATAATATGGCGGCTGTTAGGAGTTTATGCACCAAAGGAATTGTCTTGGAAAATGGTACAATTATTTTTTCTGGTAAAAGTGATGAATCGGTAAATTATTATCTTGATAATGCATACAAGACAGGATTAAAGCCAATAATGAATAGGAATGATAGAAAAGGTAATCAAAAACTAGTTGTTAAAGATATTTTTGTTGAAAATAGTGAAAGTATAAGAGTTGAGGAATTACATTCTGGGGAAGAATATTTTTTAAATTTTGAATTTGAAAAATATGGTGAAATAGATCCAAAGCAATTCACGATAGTTGTTCAATTTAAAGATGACAACGATAATTTAATAAATACAATAGCTACAGACGAATTGGCATCCAAATTCTTTGAAATTAGTAATCACGGAAAAATACAAATACATATTCCGAAACTTCAATTCAGAGAGGGAAAATACACAATGACATATATGATAAGTGAAAAGTTTGCATTTAACACACCGCATGTTATAATTGATTATTTGCAAGATGCTTTTGTTTTGAATGTTATTAAGGGAGATTATTGGAAAACAGGTATGCTGAATAGGCCAAAGGGATTTATACAAGAAGCTTCAATTTGTTTGGTTAATGAGTATTAATAATTCAATTTGTTTCTTTATTCAAGCTAGAGTTGGTTCTACTAGGTTGCCAGGTAAAATTCTTTTACCTTTTGACGGAGGTGACACTATACTTGATATCATTGTTGATCGATTAAGGAAACATTTTCCTGAAATCCCCGTGGTATTATGTACTTCTGTTAATATATCTGATGATGCAGTAGCTCAATTTTGTATAAAAAAAAAAATAAATTGTTTCAGAGGAAGTGAAAATAATGTTTTAAAGAGATTTATCGATGCTGCAAAATCGTATGGAGTGCAGACAATTGTTAGAGTTTGTGCCGATAATCCTTTTTTAGATGTTGTTTTTTTAAAAGAACTGCTAGAATTTCATTCAAAAAATCCTGATGCAGATTATTTGAGTTTTAAAAACGGTAAAAACATTCCTGTTATTAAAACACATTTTGGTTTTTTTGCTGAGATTGTAACCACTGAATGTTTGCGTAAAGTTGAAGAGGCAACAAGTGATATGCTTTATTTAGAACATGTTACTAATTATGTTTATTCACACGATGGTTTTAAAGTAATGCTGAAGACATTACCAGATTATTTGATTAATCGTGAAGATTTACGTTTTACAATAGATGATAATGCTGATTTTGTGGGCTTAAAAGAAGTGTATCAGTTTTATAAAAATAATAATTTTAATATTCAAAAGACCATTTCTTTTGTTGAAGGTAATAGGTTGCTCTTAGAACAAATGGTTTTTAATATAAAAAGATATTCGAAATGACATATATAATAGGGGAAATAGGACAAAATCATAATGGTTCTGTTGAACTGGCTAAAGTTATTATTGACTTAGCATCAAGAGAAATCAAAGATGAAGTTTTTGGTAAGACGCTTAAAGGCATGGATGCTGTTAAATTAACCAAACGTGATTTAAAAAAGGAACTGTCACAGTCTCAAATGAATCGAATTTATGATTCTCCACATTCATTTGGAAGAACTTATGGTGAGCATCGTGAAGCGTTAGAACTCACTGATGAAGAACATTTTGAGGTATATAAATACGCCAAGGAAAAAGGACTTG
>Ga0208398_100122_pt1 | contig 73110 bp, 68 predicted proteins | sample LakWasMe79_HOW10_2_FD_183905 | JGI IMG/M metagenome (GOLD analysis project Ga0208398, IMG submission 183905) | Freshwater sediment methanotrophic microbial communities from Lake Washington under simulated oxygen tension - Sediment Metagenome... | ecosystem: Environmental > Aquatic > Freshwater >...
TGTCGTACGAGAAGCAGCCCTTCGTCACCGCGGGCTACACGATCTTTGTGGCCGAGGTGGCCTCCACCACCAATGAGCGCTTCCTGCTGAACCAGCTGCTGCAATCCACGACCGACCCCAAAGAGCGCTTCCTGCTGCTGCAGCATGCGGTCGACTCTATTGTGCGAACCTTCTACACGCAGGTGCTGTTTGCCGACTTTGAAATGCAGGCCCACAAGCTGGTGGAGCAGGGCAAGCCGGTAACGGCGGCCGTTCTCAATGGCATTTACCTGGATTTGCTGAAGACGTATTACGGCGACGCCGTGACCGTGGACGACGCCTACAAATCCACCTGGTCCCGCATCCCGCACTTCTACAACACGCCGTACTACGTCTACCAATACGCCACCTGCTTTGCCTCGTCCGCCAAACTGTTCAAGGACATGACCACCGGTGCACCCGCAGACCGCGCGGCCGCCACCGAGCGCTACCTGGAGCTGCTGCGCAGTGGTGGCAATGACTACCCCATGACCCAGCTGCAAAAGGCCGGTGTGGACCTGTCACAACGCGCAACCGTGCAGGCCGTGGTGGACCAGATGGAAGAGCTGGTTACACAGATGGAAGCCGAGGCCGCCAAGATCCGCTGAGCGGGCTTCTGGCGCATGGCCTGGCTACCGCATCCACCCCCTCGGGCGGCCCTGCTGCTGTGCGTGGCCCTGCTGGCAGGCACTTGCCTGGCGCAGCCCGCGCGGCCAGACGCCGTGCTGGTGCCCACAGCCGGCCTGTCATCGTCGCCTGCACCGCTCAAGGCCTTTGTCTTTCGGCACGCTGGGGATGGTGCCCACCCGGGCGTGGTCATGCTGCACGGCTGCGGCGGTGCTTATGGCAAAGACGGCCAGCTCAATGCCCGGCACAGCATGTGGGGTGAGACTCTGGCCGCGCAGGGCTATGTGGTGCTTATGCTGGACAGTTTTACGTCGCGCGGCGTGCGGGAACTGTGCACCACCCGGTTTGCCGACCGCACACTCAAGGAGGCCGACCGCATGGGCGACGCCTATGCCGCGCTGGCCTACCTGCGCAAGTTGCCAGGTGTGGACCCCGGCCGCATCGCCGTGCTGGGCTGGTCGCACGGCGCCGGTGTGACGCTGGAGACCATCACCCACCACCCCACGGGCGCAGCCGCCGAGAGTGGCTTCAACGCAGCCATTGCGTTCTACCCCGGCTGCACCTCGCGCAACAAAAAGGCAGACAGCTTTCACCCCTACGCACCGCTGCTCCTGCTGATCGGCGAGGCCGATGACTGGACCCCTGCCGCACCCTGCAAGGCGCTGGCTGCCAGCGTGGCCGCGCGCGGCGAGCCCATGCACATCGTCACCTACCCCGACACCTTCCACGACTTCGACAGCCCGGCGCTCACCGCCCCGCGCGTGCGCGCGGATGTGCCCAACGGGGTGAACCCCGGCGCAGGGGTTACCACGGCGCCCAACCCGACGGCGCGCGAAGATGCCAAACTGCGCGTCAAGGCCTTTTTGGCCGAACACTTGCACTAGACTGTGCCGATCAAGAAGAGAAAACGTGAACCTAGCCATGCCCAACCACCACCAACCCAAACCCGTTTCCCCCGAGCGCCTGCCAGCCCTGCTGCGCGCAATGCCCAAGGCCGAACTGCACATGCACATCGAAGGCTCGCTGGAGGCCGACATGATCTTCGCCATGGGCCAGCGCAACCGCGTGCCCCTGGCCTACCCCAGCATCGAGGCCCTGCGACAGGCCTATGTGTTTGACAACCTGCAAAGTTTTCTGGACATTTACCACGCCGGCACCACGGTGCTGAAGACCGAGCAGGACTTCTATGACATGCTTGACGCCTACCTGGCGCGCGCCCAGGCAGACAACGTGCTGCACACCGAAATCTTTTTCGACACCCAAACCCACACCGGCCACGGCACCAGCGTGGAGACCGTCATCAACGGCCTGCACCGCGCCTGCGCCGATGCCCCGGCGCGCCACGGCATGACGGCCTCGCTGATCCTGTGCTTCCTGCGCCACCTGAGCGAGGCAGAGGCCTTTGAGTGCCTGGAGCAGGCACTGCCCCTGCGCGACAAGATCGTCGGCATCGGCCTGGCGTCCAGCGAAGTGGGGCACCCACCCGAAAAGTTTGCCAAGGTGTTTGCCCGCGCCAAGCAACTCGGCTTCCGGCTGGTGGCCCATGCCGGTGAAGAGGCGCCCCCGGCTTACATCTGGAGCGCGCTGGACGTGCTGAAAGTGGAGCGCATAGACCACGGCGTGCAGGCCATCCACGACGCGGCGCTGATGCAGCGCCTGGCCAAAGACCGCGTGCCGCTGACCGTGTGCCCCTTGAGCAACCTGAAGCTGCGCGTGTTCCCCACGCTGCAGCAGCACACGCTGAAGCGCATGCTGGACGCCGGCATCATGGCCACCGTCAACTCCGACGACCCTGCCTACTTTGGCGGCTACATCAACGAGAACTTCACCCAGACCTTTGCCGCCCTCGGCATGACATCCGCCCACGCCTACCAGCTGGCGCGCAACAGCTTTGACGCCAGCTTCATCGACGCATCGCTGCGCAGCCAGTATGTGCAGCGGCTGGACGCGGCGTTTGAAACCTTTGAATGAAATGAGGCGCTAGCCCTCGTGGAATATGCTTATTGCGCTATTTAATGCATAGCATTCACGGCTAGCGCGTCCAGCGGGCTGGCCGTGCCGCCTGCTGCTACCTTGAGCACATGGGTGTAGATCATGGTGGTGGACACATCGCTGTGACCCAGCAACTCTTGCACGGTGCGGATGTCGGTGCCGGCTTGCAGCAGGTGGGTGGCGAAGGAGTGGCGCAGGGTGTGGACGGACACCGGCTTACAGATACCTGCCAGTGGCACGGCTCTCTTGAGCGCGCGTTGTAATCGCTCTTCAAATAAGTGATGCCGCCTTTCAATGCCGCTACGCGGGTCAATTGATAGTGTGGGTGACGGAAACATCCAAAACCAACCCCAGGTTTGGCCGACCTTGGGGTATTTCTGCTCCAAGGCGTAAGGTGTTTCAACTCCACCTCGCTGGCTCTGGCGGTCAGCCTCCCATTGCGCGCGCGCCGCCAACATTTGCAAACGCAAGGCGGGAGCGAGAGAACGCGGCATCATGACCACTCGGTCTTTGCCGCCCTTGGCCTCACGCACGATGATGACGTGACGGTCAAAATCCACATCTTTGATCCGCAGGCGAATACCCTCCATCAATCGCATGCCGGTTCCATACAGCAAGCGTGCCAACAGTGCGGTTTGTCCATCCATATGGGCCAGCAGGCCCGCAACTTCGTCTTTGGTCAGCACGCTGGGAATGCGCCGCTTTTGGGTTGGACGGTTGATGTTGTCAAGCCAGGGCAACGCAATACCCAATACTTCACGGTACAAAAACAAAACAGCACTCAATGCCTGGTTGTGCGTGGAGGCCGATACCTTGCGCTCTGTTGCCAGCATGGACAAAAATGCCTCTACGTCAGGCGCACCCAAGTCGCGCGGATGCCGCATCTGGCCGCTGCGCGCCGACCAGCGAATGAAAAACCGCACCCAGTAGACGTAGACCTGCTCGGTACTGAGGCTATAGTGCATGTACCGAATGCGCTCGCGCAACTGGTCCAGCACACGGGTAGATTGCAGCGGAGGGGTGCCGGGTTTCATAGCATTTTTAATACTGGTTGTTTATCCAGCATATTCAACAAATAACCAGGCTGCAAGCCATTTTCAGGAGATTTTCATGCCCAACTTATGGAGCAGCTCCCAACTTGTAGAGCAAGTCTTGCTCTGGACATTACGTTGTGCGTCATAGAGGCAGCTATGCACCCCGATCTCGACGGAATTGAGTTTGACTGGCTTGCCAGCGACGCCGATGGAAACATCGCGCTCTTTGCGACAGCCGGGGAGGGATTTTTCCCAGCTCCCGTGGCAACCCATCACGCGAAGCACTCGGCAATTACGGAAGCTATTCCCAGCCCAAACACTGGAACGGAGAAAGTGTGGAGCGACTACGCTGCAGTCGGGTTGTACGTTTTTGACTGGGATCTTCCTGGTGGTCCGTACAAACTGCGCGCAACTCCAATGAAGCAAGCGAGTTCGGAACTAGTTGCTGATATCGAGGCGGTGCCTCAACTCCCGCGGTTCAATGGTCGTTTTGCTAGTCTCAAAGAGCTGAGCCAGTGGCAATGACGCACAACAGGTTCGTCGAATGGACCCACAACGGCGGCCTGCGCGGTTGCCATTCTTCAATGCTGAGTGCGTCGTTGCGGCCCATTCACGGCCAACGTTAAACACTCCAAAAACCACGAACCATGTTCGGCTTCTTGATCCAAACAATCTTCATCGTCGCTCTGCCCGCAATGTTTGTGGGCGGCGCCGCCATTTTGTCTTGGCCGCAAATCGGCAGACCCTGGCTGTTTGTTGCTTTTAGTCTTGTAGTTCTCTACGCGGCCTACGTTGCCATTTTCTATCTAATGCCGTCGCAAGCTGCGGGGTACACGGTGATGGAAACGGGCCAAGCTCTTGATGGGGCTAAGAACTATAGTGTCGCGGACCACAAGGGGGAAGTGAACCCTTCGTTCATAGGGCCATACATGTGGCATCTATTGACATTCACGGTATTGGCAATCCCCACCCTTTGGTTTTCAGTCAAGCTCTTTGCAGGTAAAGCATCGTGAAAAATCCGTGCTTAACCTATTGCTCGACTGGACCTCAAACCGCTGCGCGATTCTCGTCCAGTCAGCGCCAACGTTAGCAGGCTCTATGACACGGTTTGTAGCGGGCAACCTTAAGACGTACGTTTGCACTCATGTTTTCGATGAGACGAAGCCTGTCTTGCTCGTCGTTCACGACAAGGATGGTGATTGGAGTTTCGTTTGCGGCGGACCTCATGAAGATTCTGCGGGTGCCTATCGCGTTGTCGGGGTTGGCCACTTGACGGCCCATGATCCGACGCTGGATCAATGTGCAGACCTACCGACCGGATTTGAAGCGGAGCGTTCTGCTGTCGGCCAACAATGGATGAGGACCGAAATTGACTCTACCGCCTGCTAACAGGTTCGTGGAATGGACCCACAACGGCGGCCAGCGTGGTCGCCATTCTTCAATGCCGAGTGCGCCGTTGTGGCCCATTCACGGCCAACGTTAAAGCTCATGGGGCCGAATCGCGTAAACATCATCAATTTGCTGCAGCTCATTGCCGTACCGGCCGAGCAATTGCAGTACCAGGCCGCGGCTCCAGTCAACGTTGCTAACGAACTCGTGAATCAGTGGTTTGACGATTTCTACCACCCCACGTCGCCCAATTTCGTATCCGAGTTCACCGGCCACGAGCTTGAAACGCTCGCGGAGTTCAACCGGTTCTTCGACGAGAGGGTTTCCTCACTGCCGGATTCACTCGCGGAGATGCTGAAGGTGGAGACTTGGTCGGAGGTGGTCGCCAAGGCGAACGCCGTTCTGGCCGTCTGCGGTTGGCAAGAAGTGCAGGCGCGCTATGAGCTTTAACAGGTTCGTCGAATGGACCCACAACAGCGGCCAGCGTGGTCGCCATTCTTCAATGCCGAATGCGCCGTTGCGGCCCATTCACGGTCGACGTTAAATGTCATGAGCGACGATTGCGATTTCACTAAACTGCTGGCCTATCTCCACCGCGTCCCTTCCGTATCGACGGCGATAGGGAATGGGGTGTTTGAAAACGGAAATTGGTGGGTGAAATTCTCGCTGGACATCTCGCACCCATTGGCTTGGAATGTAGTCCAAGAACTTGGCTGTGTACTTAACTATCTCTCGCTTGATGAGCGGTTACCTGCAGTGTTCATGCCAGTTTCGCCGGCCCCTTATATGAATGGCGGGCCTGCGGATTTTCTCTCGTGGGTGATTGAATCGAAAGAGCCATCGTTCACACCGGACACTGCGGCGAAATGGCTGGAAGGGCGCCTCCCGAGGCCAGTAGAAGACCTAGCACAATGGGAGTCTGAATGACACTTAACATTTCGCTCGGCGCGGACGCGCAGCCGCAGAATGCCGCTTCGCGGCGTTGGCTGCGTGCCGGACAGCGCCAACGTTGAGGCTGTAAAAAAACCATTGCTGGCACGACCTTTGCGGTCTCTCTTTCCAAGGAGATCGCACCATGGCCCGCTACAAACCCCAAGACCGCAACAGCCTGCTACTGCCTGTTGTCTTGTCTGAACAAATCGTCCCCGGCAGCTTCGCGTTCGCACTGGACTACCTGGTCGACAACGAACTCGACCTCAAGCCCCTGGATGCCCAGTTCAAGAACGATGAAGTGGGAGCCAGTGCCTACGATCCTCGCGTCATGCTCAAGATCGTGCTGCTGGCCTACAGCCAGGGCCTGATCTCCAGCCGGGCTATTGAACAGGCCTGCCAGCGCAACGTCCAGTTCATCGCCATCAGTGGCGACAGCCAGCCCAGCCACACCCACATCGCCAAGTTCGTGACCAACCTCAGCACCCAGATCAAACCCCTGTTCAGCCAGGTCCTGATGACCTGCGATGCCCAAGGCCTGATCGGGCGCAACATGTTCGCCATCGACGGCGTCAAGCTTCCCTCTAACGCCAGCAAAGAGCGCAGCGGTACCCATGAAGAACTGCGCCACCGCGCTGACCGTTTGGAGAAAGCTGCCGACAAGATCATGGCCCTGCACCAAGCCCAAGATAAGCAAGGCAGTGATGAGGCCATGGAGCCCAAACGCCAGGCCCGTATCGACGCCCTGCACAATGAAGCCCAACGCACACGCGAGTTTCTGGCAACGACACCCCAGCGCCGAGGCAGCAAAGGCAAAGAACTCAAGACCAACGTCACCGACTCTGAGAGCGCCAAGATGGCCACCAGCAAAGGCGTCATCCAGGGCTACGCGGCACAGGCCGCAGTGGACAGCAGCCACCAAATCATTGTGGCGGCCGATGTCATTGGCTCAGGCTCCGAGCAGGCCATGCTCTTACCCATGATTGAACAGAGCGAACCCTACCGGGAGGAGCACACGCTGATCACCGCCGATGCCGGGTATCACAGCGACGCCAATGTCCAGCACCTCAAAGACCACAACATCCCCGCGTTGATTGCCGACAACCAGATGCGCAGCCGCGATGAACGCTTTGAGTCCCAAGACAAATACAAAGGCAAACCCGACCCGCTGTCCGAGAAGACAGCGACCGGGCAAGCCAAAGACATCAAGCGCTTTGGTCCCAAGGACTTCCGCTTCAATGACGACAACACCGCTATCTGCCCAGCGGGCAATGTGATGACCAGCACGGGCAGCATCCACACATTGGCCAGTGGTTTGCACTACCAGACCTATACCGCCAGAGAGGTGGACTGCAATGCATGCACGCTCAGCAAGCAATGCCTCAAAGGCCCGCTCAAACCCAATGACGGGCGGGGTCGCAAGGTCACCCGATTTGAGCCCAAGATCAAAGACCCGACCCACCCCAGTGAGCGCATGCGCCAGGCCATTGACTCCCCCAAAGGCAGGCAGCTCTACAGCCAGCGCATTGGCACGGTGGAGCCGGTGTTTGGCAACATTCGGCACAACAAGCGCCTGACCCGTTTGAACCACCGCGGACGCACCAAGGTCAACACCCAGTGGAACCTGTACTGCATGGTGCACAACATTGAGAAGCTAGCGAAGACGGACCTAGGGAATAGGAAGACGCAATAGAGCGCTAGCAAGGGGCACTGAACCGCAATCAGAGGCGTGAGGGCGCGAAATTGCGGCACACTGTGGGCATGAACGCTCAAATTCCGACCAACAACCGGCGCAACGTCCAACGCCACAGTTGCGCGCATGGAAACCGGGTTTTTTTACAGCCTCGTTAAAGGGCACAAATGGAGCGCGGTGGTGATCAACGGACGAAAGACGACATTCGCAAGTACGGCTGCAGTGTCATGCATGTGTTCGATGCCGAGGGCGACCTTCCGTCCTTCGCCTACTCGATCGGTATTCAGCAGGAGACTGGCGCACCGGAAGCTTTTGTTATTGGCCTCAAGCGACCAATGGCCCACTCTGTCATCAACGAGTACAACAGACGGGCTCGCGAGGGTGAACGGCTTGAGATTGGCAAGTATTACGACGGATTCCTTGGCGGGTTTGAGGTATGCATAGGCGCGGTACCACGGTCAGCGTACGACGAGTACTTTGGCCAAAACATCGATTTCTATGGCGGGCGAGAATTCGACGTAGTTCAGATCGTCTATCCGACCACCAAGGGTGTTTGGCCATGGGCGCCTGAAGCGTCAGAGTCGTTTATTCAGGGGCAACCCATACTCGCGAAGCAAGGTTGAACCCATGCCCCTTAACATGCCAATCGACACGGACCCACAACTGCAGGATGCGGCTGCGCCGCAGGTTGTTGTGGTCCTGTCATCTTTACGTTAGATTGAGCCATTCATGACAGACAGCGCCGAAGAATTCAGAATGGGACACTTGGTACGCACCGCGGCCGTGTGGAAGCGCCTAGTTGAACTCGGTACAACAGAGGAGTCATTAATCAACTTCGACTTCTCCTTTTCAGCGCCAAATATGGCGGCTGTCGAGGCACTCAAGGAAACACTGTCTACCTATCCGATCGAAGTGCAGAGCCAAGGTTTCTTGAAGAAGCGTTACACGCTGACCGGCTCAACTGGCGTGATTGCGTGGAACGAGGCGCAACTACTAAAGTGGGTCGACTACCTAATTCAGGCGGCCCAAGACGCGAAGTGTAAATTTGAGGGGTGCGGAGCAAATGCACCGTAATGCGCAATCTAACCGGTCAGCCCACGCGGACACACAGCAGCAGGTTGCCGCTGCGCGGCGCTTGCTGCGTGCCGGTGGCCTCCAACGTTAAACAGCATGGAAGCCACCGCTTGGACCGAGATCATGTCTGCCTTAGACGCGCAAAGCGTTGAGGCGTGTGGAGCGGCAGCTGAAAGGCTGCATGCAGAAGCTGATGCCGACGACGTTCCGAAGCTGTTGGCATTGTTAGAGACCGGCGATTTCTTTGCGCGCGAAGCCGCTGCTTGGCCGCTCGCCGAATTGGCCGGTCCGACTGTACTTGTTGAACTGCTCAAAGCGTATCAGCGCGGCTTCGACGAGGGTCACGACAACGATGGATTTACGGCCGCGCTGTTGGAAATTCCCGCTCTATTTCCCGACCAAGTGAGGGCATCGCTTTCAAGTTTTATCGCAACAGCTGTGGAGCCCGCTCGGGGCCACGCGCTGTGGTTGCTGGAATTCTGCCAAGGGGATGCGAAGCAATGAGCATGTTGTTTAACAGGTCGGCCAACACGGAACCACAACTGCAGGAAGCGGCTTCGCCGCAGTGGTTGCGGTCCGGTTGCCTTCAACGTTAAACCACTATGAGCACGCCGCGCATTTGTGTCGACTTCAATGAGATGCCGGGCCCTGGAGAAGTGCTTCTGTCGCAGGGTGACAGCAAGATCGATTCAAGTGGATCGTTGGTTCATTTCCATGAAGGAAAAGAGGTGATGGTCTATATGGATGACTGCGACGAGAACGGCAATCCTGACCGACTGATCGCGAAGGGCAATGCAATGCGAAACTGCAATGGCGGTTGGACTGCTGCCGCACGCTGGCTGCTAAAGATAGACGAGGACGGGATTCGTCACGAATCTGAGACACTTCGCCATGGGTAAAAAGTGGTTTAACAGGGTCGTCGAATGGACCCACAACGGCGCCCAGCATGGTCGCCATTCTTCAATGCTGAGTGCGCCGTCGCGGCCCATTCACGGCCAACGTTAGCCCGCACAAGCATACGTATCTACATGAGCTGCATTCTCAGAATTTCCGGCGAAGCACTCGACATCGAAGCATTGCTTTTACACCGAAGTCTTGTGCCGAATCTCACATGGCGCAAGTGGGAAGAACGAGCGTTCAAGGGCAAAGCCCATTCCGACAGCGGAGTGAGCTTTGTGGTTAGTGATGCAGACTTTGATGAGTTTGAGCGCCAATTGACGGACGCAACTGAATTCCTGGAGTCGCACGCGTCCGAGATTGCGGCTATGACAGCGACCCCCGGCGTTAAATTCGCCACACTGGATTTTGGAGTTTCTCTCTATGAAGATTCAGTCGCGCAGTTTTGCTCTTTCCCTCCGAAGTTTGTTCGGCTTGCAGCCAGTGCCGGTCTCGGTTTGGAGGTTTCCATGTATGCCTGCAGTGACGACACCAGTGAGGGCTAACAGGTTGCTCGTCGCGGACACACAGCCACAGGTTGCCGCTTCGCGGTGCGGGCTGCGCGCCGTACAGCGCCAACGTTAGCCAGCATATGTCCTTGGCATGGCTCTCATACATAGGGATTGGTCTGGCCCTTTCGATCAGTGTTCACGTTGCTGCAGCAACCCCTCGACTGGTTGAGAAGAGAACAACCGTTTCAGGCCCCACCATTATTGCTTTTGCTCCGTCTGAGGTTGAAGGACAAAAGGATGATGGGTCAATTGAAGGCGTCGCACATACGCAGTACGCGATGCAAGACACAGCCAAATGCCTGAGCCCTAAGAAGGTCGCGTTTCAATTCTGGTTCGCGGATCGCTTGGTAGTCCGCAGTGGAAACAAGACCACGACATTTGAAGTTGGGAAGTTGGGACAAGGTTTTGGAGCAATCCTTATCGAGCCTAGCCGCCCGCCTAAGGTCGTGTACAGCACTGAAGGCCCCTCCACCTTGCAGTTTCTATTGCCGCAAGCTGCGTTCGAGCTTTGGCACGCCAAAGGATGTAAAGATGTTGGCTAACAGGTTCTATATGGACTCCCCCACAAGCGCAAGAAACTGATCGAAGTTTTGGCTGTTGGGGATGCGCCTGCAGTCGTATATCCGGCATCTAGAGTGGACTCTGGTGTGGTCCGTGCCGACATGGAATCTGCGTCACCAAAGCGCCAGTCGCTACGAACGGCAGGCGTGCTGCCGGAAGAGTTATCGGCGTCTATCGGTGTGGGGTGAACCCGGTTGGCCATGATGGTCGATCAATCTCGTCGCAACGCGTGATGGGTGTTCAAAATGCTTCTTCTTGATAACGGCTGTTCTGGATGTTGGCACTCAGGCCGGCATCACAAAGCTCTCCCTGCTGATCTTCTTGCTTAATCGCACGGTTTGCTCATCAAACGGCTCCTTGTCCCTGAGCGTGGCGTAACAAATCCGCGCCAGCTTGTTGGCCAGCGCGCACGCGGCCTTGTTGTGGTTGCCTCTAGCCTGCACATCCAGTGCCCAGCGGCGCACCCCACAGACCTCTCGCCCGGCGCTCTCTGCAACCTTGGAGGCGCGCAGCACGCTGCGGGCGCCATGCGTGAGCAACATGCGCAAATAGCGATCCCCCTTCTTGGAGATACGCCCCAGGTAGCGGCTATTGCCCGAGCTGTACTCCTTGGGCGTCAAGCCAAACCAACTGGAGAAATGCCTTGCATCTTTAAAGTGACTGACATCGCCCGATGTTGCAGCCACCATCGCGGTAGCTGTCAGCAGACCAATGCCGGGAATTGACAGCAGGGTTGTGCAGGCCGGGCTCAACCTGGCCAGCGCAGCCAGCTCTCGCTCCAATTGGGAAACCCGGCTCTCCAGCAAGCGAATCTCTTCAATCAACAACTTGGCCGTGCCACGGATCAAATCCGGCACTGCCGTATTGGGATCGGCCAGCACCCGGCTGATTGCCTCGATGCCGGTCCGTGCCCCCACGGGGATGGCGATGCCAAACTCACGGCAAAAGCCACGCAAGGCATTGATGCGTGAAGTACGGGTGCCCATCCAAAGACTACGGATGCGGTGCATGCCTTGCAGGGCCTGCTGCTCCACCGACTTCACGCGCACCGGGCGCATGTCTGAGGCACGGGCAGCTTCCAGCAGTGCTGCCGCATCGGCTGCATCGGTCTTGTTGCGTTTGACGTAAGCACGGATGTATTGGGCCGGAAGCAGGCGAACCTCAATACCCAGACTATTGAGCCAGCGACCCCAATGGTGGGCTGAGCCACAGGCCTCCATGATCACCAGATTCACATCCCGGTTGGCAAACCAACGTTCAAACTGGGTGCGTGTGAGGCGGTGTGTTTCAACCACGCGCCATTGGTCGTCGGCAACGGCGAGTTGAAACACAGACTTTGCAAGATCGACAGCAACAGTAGTAGCATTCATGTCGGACTCCTTACGTTGAACAACCTGATCTCCACGCCAATGAAAACCAGGACGCAAATATTGCGCAAAAAAACGGGGGAGTCCATCCCATCATTCAAGCGGACGTGCCTCTGGCAGGCCGCTTAAGTCAAACGTTAAACCGTATGAAACTATCTCTCGACGCCCGTCGGACCAGGATCGTTGCAGCGTGCTTCGGTGGCCTCATTGGTCTTGGTGTCGGCATGAATGTTTTGGTCAGCTCGTTTCCAACACCCCAAGAAGATTGCGCCGCTCAATGCAAGTTGAAGGGACTGGAGGGAAATATGGTTAGCGTCTACCCGGCTTCCATGGGCGTGAAGGACCGAAGCCCCAGGGAGTGCAAGTGCTTTAGATGGGGCACAGCCCAATGAACACTATGTTTAACAGGTCGGCCCACACGGACAAGCAACATCAAGTTGCCGCTGCGCGGCGCATATTGCCCGTCGGTGGCCTCGGACGTTCAGCGTCACAGAATCCCATTTCCCCAATCACACAATGAGCACAAATCAAACTCAAAGAGGCCGGATGCTCGCAGGTGATCTGTATGTCGCAAACGATCCCGAACTGAACGAGGCTCGACGTAGAGCACGTCAGCTGCTGGCCCGGTTCAACAACTCCGACTCAGAAGCTTTCAAGGAACGCCGCACGCTGCTCGAAGAACTGTTTGGTTTCTTTGGCGCTGGGTCATTGATCAACCCAACGCTCAAGTGTGACTATGGGTTCAACATCTCTGTAGGTAAGAACTGCTTCTTCAACTTTGATTGCGTACTACTAGACTGCAATCGAATCGACATCGGAGATGACGTCCAGTTTGGCCCTGGTGTTCACGTCTATACAGCAACCCATCCAATGAACGCTACGCTTCGCAAATCTGGCCAGGAACTGGCCAAGCCTGTGAGCATCGGTGCTGGCGCTTGGCTAGGGGGCCGAGCAGTGGTGTGCCCGGGTGTATCTATTGGAGAGAACACCGTCGTTGGGGCTGGCAGCGTCGTAACGCGCAACTTGCCAGCGAACGTATTTGCCGCAGGCAATCCTTGCCGAGTCATCAAGGCAATCGAACAGTGACCGCTAACCGTTCATCGAGGCGGACGTCCAGGAGCCGTCGCTCTTGGACGCCCCACAGGTCAAACGTTGGCGTCACAATCCGAATTTCATAGTACTCGCAGATCAGAGAGGCATCATGTCCAAGCTTCGCGTAGAAAGTTTCACCATTTCCCTGGATGGTTTTGGCGCTGGCCCGGACCAGGACCTCAACAACCCACTGGGCGTGGGCGGCACTGCGCTGCATGCTTGGGCCATCCCCACCCGGACGTTTCAGAAGAACTTGTTCGGCAACGATGGCGGAGAAACGGGCGTTGATGAAGACTTTGCCGCGCGCGGTTTTCAGAACATTGGCGCCTGGATCCTTGGCAGGAATATGTTCGGGCCTGTTCGTGGTCCATGGCCGGACGAAAGCTGGCGGGGGTGGTGGGGCGAGAACCCGGTGTACCACGTCCCGGTGTTCGTCCTCACGAACCACCCGCGCCCGCCGCTGGTCATGGAAGGAGGGACGACCTTTCATTTCGTGACGGAAGGTGCTCTTGCCGCGCTGGAGCGCGCCCGGGAAGCCGCCGGGGGTAAAGACGTTCGCGTGGGTGGCGGAGTTCATGTCATCCAGCAGTATCTTCGCCAACGTCTGATCGATGAGATGCACTTTGCCATATCACCCGTCCTGCTCGGCTCCGGTGAGCGACTCTTCGAAGGTGTAAACCTTCCGGCCCTGGGCTATGTTTGCACCCAACACGCAGCCACGCCACTTGCCACTCACGTGATTCTTGCCCGGCAGTAACCGCAATGGCGTCCAACGTTTTCAATCGATAGTCATCAACCGACGCGAGAACACCATGCCCCTTCTTGGTTCAGCCGCCATGCTGCTGTCGTTCGATATTGAGGCGGACGCCATCGACGAACACGATCGCTGGCACACGCATGAGCATCTTCCCGAGCGGCTGTCGATTCCCGGCTTCCGCCGCGGCACGCGCTGGATCGCCAGCGGCGGCGGGCCCCGCTACATGGTGCTCTATGAGGTTGAGAGTCTCGCAACGCTGGCGTCCGAGGCCTACCTGGCAAGGCTGAACCAACCAACGCCGTGGACCACGCGCATGATGCCGCACTATCGGGGAATGAACAGAGGGCTGTGCACCGTGGTGGGCAGCTTTGGGCTGGGGCAGGGCGGTGCCGCGGCGCTGATTCGCTTCACCCCTGAAGCGTCGCAATCCGCGGCGCTGGTCCGTTGGCTTCTGGAGGAAGCACTTCCGGCCGTTCCCCAGATGCCTGGCCTGGGTAGCGCATGTCTTCTGCAAGGCGCGCAGATGGCGGCGATGACCAACGAGCAGCGCATCCGGGGCGCGGATCGCGGGATCGACTCGGCCATCATCGTGACCGGATACGACAGCCACGCGGTCGCCGCTTACGCCGATGCACTGTGCGCCGCAAGCGGCCTGCCGGCCCGAGGAGCCGGTGAGCTGAGCTGTGCAAGCTATGTGTCTGGGTACTCGCTTGCGAGCGCAGAAATCGGAGTGAGCGCCGCAAACCCTGCCTCTCCAATGGACCTCACTGCAACCGCCGTACGCGCGCTGATGCTGTACTCCCTGGCCGAATTTCAGTCGGGCCATGCCACCACCATCCGGGTCACCGCCGAGGGCGGCTCGTTCAGCATTGCCGATGACGGCAGAGGCCATCCGATTGACAAGACTGTTGAAGGCACCTCGTACCTGAAGTTCATCTACACGCATTTCGACTATCCGTTTGAATCGGGTCGCAGTGCGCCGGTCCAGTTGCAGGGCATAGGCATGTCCCTCGTCAACGCGCTGTGCAGCGAGCTGTCCCTGACGGTCAGGAAGCCAGACGAGACGCTGCAACTGAAGTTCCAGCACGGGCAACTCTGCGCAAGCCAGAGAACTGCGGTGCCTTCGGCGCAGACCGGCATCACCGTCTCCGCAAAACTGAATCCGCAGTTGACCGCAACCGGTGCCGATACGCAGCAGCTGGAACAATGGTTGCTGGGTGTGGCGGTGTGTCATCCGGCACTGAAACTTTTCTTCAATGGCCGGCAACTGCAGCCGCCTTGACTCCGCGTTGAATCCAGCAAAAAATCTGCAGAGCGCGCGCATCGCCCACACACAGGAGACGCCCATGACGACCTTCAACACCTCGCGTGAAATCCCGGCCACCCCTGAGCAGGTCTTTGCCGCGATCAGCGATCCGCAGCGCCTGGCGCGCTGGTGGGGGCCGGCCGGTTTCACCAATACCTTCAGTGTCTGCGAGTTCAAGAACGGCGGGCGTTGGTCCTTCGTCATGCACGCGCCCGATGGCCACAACTATCCCAACGAAAGTGTGTTTGCCGACATTGAACCGCCGCACAAGGTCGTGATCCAGCATGTGGTGGAGCCGATATTTCGCTTGACCATTGCACTGGCTGCGTCGGCCACCGGCACGCGCGTCTCCTGGTCGCAGGCATTCGAGAGTGCGGAGGTTGCCAGCCACGTTGAACACATCGTCGTCCCCGCCAACGAGCAGAACCTGGACAGGCTGGCGGCTGAGGTTTTGAGCCATCCAGTGGGCGGCTAATCATCAGGGAAAGACCATGGCCAAGTCAGACGCGAGCCCCGCCCAGCCGGCATCGGTGTTGATCTCGGAACGCATTGCCGAACTGGCTGACTGGCGCGGGCAAACGCTCAGCACCATGCGCCAGCTCATCCACACGGCGGACCCTGACGTGGTCGAAGAGTGGAAGTGGATGGGCACGCCGGTGTGGTCGCACGACGGCATCATTTGCACCGGCGAATCCTACAAGGACAAGGTGAAGCTGACCTTCGCCAAGGGCGCGTCGCTGCCGGACCCACAGCGCCTGTTCAACGCCAGCCTCGACGGCAACGCGCGCCGCGCGATTGACATCCATGAAGGGGAGGTGGTTGACGCGACAGCCTTCAAGGCGCTGGTGCGCGAGGCCATCGCCGTCAACAGTGCTGGCAAGGCCAAGCGTTCCAAGAGAGCGAGGCCGGGCAGCGCCGAACGCTAAAATACCCCCCAAGGCCCGCTGCTCCGGCGGGCCTTGTTTTTTGTGTTCGGAGCCATGTAGAGGACTACCATGTACAAAAACCTCGCAGCCACGATCGTGGCGGCCTGTGCTTTTTCGCTTGCCCCCACGGGTGCAATTTCCCAAACTCCCCCTTCATCCGCAGACGCTGCCAAGCCGCCGCTCAAGGTCGGCTTTGTCTATGTGGCACCGCTGTCCGACGCGGGCTGGGTGCGCCAGCACGAGCAGGGGCGCCAGGCGGTGCAGGCTGCGCTGGGTGCCGCCGTGCAGACCAGCTATGTGGAAAACGTGGCCGAGGGGCCGGACGCCGAGCGCGTGATCCGCGACCTGGCGCGCCAGGGCAACACGCTGATCTTCACGCCCAGCTTTGGCTACATGGAGCCCACGCTGAAAGTGGCGGCGGAGTTTCCCGATGTGAAGTTCGAATCCATCACCGGCTACAAGACCGCGCCCAATGTGGCCGTGGCCAACGCGCGCTATTACGAGGGCCGCTACCTGGCGGGCATTGCCGCCGGGCGCATGACCCGGAGCAATGTGGCCGGCTATGTGGCGGGCTTCCCGATCCCCGAGGTGCTGCAGGGCATCAATGCCTTCACGCTGGGCATGCGCTCGGTCAACCCCACGGCCGAGGTGCACGTGGTCTGGCTCAATGCCTGGTTTGACCCCACGCGCGAGCGCGATGCCGCCATGACCCTGTTCAACCAGAACGTCGACGTGATTGCCTTCCATACCGGCTCCACCGCCGTGATGGCGGCCGCGCAGGAGCGTGGCAAGCTGGCCGTGGCCTACCATTCCGACATGCGCAAAATCGCACCCGATGCGCAGATCGTGGCCGTGACCCACCAGTGGGGCGACTACTACACCCGCCGCGCCCAGGCGGTGCTGCATGGCACGTGGAAGACGGGCGGCGTGTGGGGCGGTGTGAAGCAGGGCATGATCCGCGTCGGCGACTTTGGCAGCAAGGTGCCCAAGGCGGTTCAGACCGAAGTGCTGGCGCGCCAGAAGGACATTGCCAGCGGCAAGCTGCACCCTTTCGCGGCCAAGCAGCCGGTGCTGGACAACGAAGGCCACACCGTGATCGCCCAGGGCCAGACGCTGGGTGACGAACAGATACTGGCGATGAACTGGCTGGTTCAGGGCGTGCAGGGCAAGATCACCCGCTGACAGGCTTGGCGCCTGATTCCCTATTGACAGCCCGCAGACTGCTTCCAGGTGCTGATACTGCCGAGGTCCAGCATCTGGTGGTTGCTGGCGCTTCCCATGTAGCGCAGGCGGTCGTCCTGCGATGAAATGCCGACGTAGCTATTGGTGCCGGGGTAGTGGCGGTAGTAGTAGGGCTCTGACGTTTGCGAGCGGGGTGCGCCAGGCCAGAGCAGATCGGCATAGTGGTGCTCACCCCACGTGAATACACAGTCTGCGGTAACCGAGGCGCTGCCGCGGTTCAACGTTGAGCTGCTCACCTGCGGGTTGCCACTACCCAGGTAAAAGATGCCGGGGTAGCCCGCAGTCTCGAAGCCTGCACTGGGGTTGGCGCTGATCACTGTGCTGGCAATCTCCAGCGTGCCACTGCGGTCGTTGCTGACAAAAAAGATGGCGCCACCACCCTCTCTGGCCGTATTGTTGTTGAGCGCGCTGCCACACAGCTGCAGCCGAAAGTTGTTGCCATCGTTGTAGATGGCGCCGCCACTGCCGCCACCGGGCGTGCCACCGCGGGCCGGGTTGGCGCCCTGGCCCACAGCCTGGTTGTGGGTGAACAGGCTGTTGATGACGCTGTAGGAGACGCCAATGCTGCTCAGCGCGCCGCCGTTGGAGCAGACATTGCCCAGATCGGTACGCCCTCCAAAGGTTGAACCCACCACGTACGCGGGCAGATTCTGGAACTGGCTGAAGGCCCGAATGGCGGCGCCGCCCACATCGGGTCCGGTGGCGTCACACTGGTTGCGAAAGAAGCGGCTGTTGACGACCTTGAGGCGCCCGCCGCGGGCCCAGATGGCGCCACCGCCGTCGGGGTTCATTCCCTTGGAGTTGGCGTCAACAAAGGTCAGGTTTTGTACGGTGAGTTGCGGGTGGTCCTGGTCCTGGCAGTGCGACGTGGTCCAGACCTGCGCGGCGTCGCAGGTGTTCATGTACAGAATGCGCGTGGTGCCCCCGCCGCTGAGGGTGACCTTGCCGCCGCCATCAATGACGATCTTGGGCCCGGTGTTGTTCACAATCTTGGCGGGGCGGGTCAGGGTGATGGTGACCGGGTCGGGGCCGCAGTTGAAGGTGATGACGCCGCCTTTGGCCACACCGTCCACCACGGCATCGCCTGTGCAGCTTGCAGCTGTGCCGCTACCGATGACGGTGCGCGGCTGTGAGGTGTCTTCTGCGGCGGCCTCAGCTGGCACGGCGCAACTGCCTGTCGGGTTGCCGGCTGCCGGAAAATGGTCGTCACTGCGGGCCGCTGTGCAGAGTGCGCAGGCAACCGTCAGGAGCCAGAGTGACCGGTGTGCAATCCAACCCTGCATGGTGTTCCTCCGTGTATGGGCAAGAACTTTAGCGTGGAAGGCCGCTCGCTCCAGACGCTGAATTGCAATATTTGGTAACGCGGCGGTGGCGAAGGATAGAGGTTATGCCGGGTGGCATATGGTGCGCGGGTGCGGTCCGGTTTAAGCTTGCACCCATGAAAGCCTACCGCGCCACCATTCTCTATTTCGCCCCGAACAGCGAGGGGCCCGCGCGCGCCGTGCTGGAGGACGATGGCTTGCTGGTGGTGGGTCCTAACGCGGCGGGCACCCAGGTGGTCCAGGCGGTGGGCCCCTACCGCGACCTGGCGGGGCAGTACCCCGACGTGGCGGTGCAGCACTGGCCCGGGCGCATCATCGCCCCCGGCTTTGTGGACCTGCATGTGCACTACCCGCAAACCAATGTGATCGGCTCCCCGGCCGACGGCCTGCTGCCCTGGCTGGAGAACTACACGTTCCCTGAAGAAAAACGCTTCGCAGCCCTCGAATACAGTGCGCAAGCTGCTACGTTTTTCGTAGCGGAGCTGTTGCGCAACGGAGTCACCACGGCGCTGGCCTTTGCGACCTCGCACCCGCAATCGGTGAACGCGCTGTTCACCGAGGCAAAGGCGCAGAGCATGCGGCTGATCACCGGCCTGTGCCTGATGGACCGCCACGCGCCTGCCGACCTGCTGAACCAGCCGTCGGCGCCCGGTGGTGCAGACGCCACCGAACAAAGCCTGCGCGACACCGAGGCGCTGATCCAGCGCTGGCACGGCCAGGGCCGCCTGGGCTACGCCATCACGCCGCGCTTTGCGCCCACCTGCACCGACGCCCAGCTGCGTGGAGCCGGCGAGCTGGCCGCCCAATATCCGGACGTGTGGATCCAGTCCCACGTGGCCGAGAACAAGGAAGAGATCGCCTGGGCGCGGCAGCTGTTCCCCCAATCGCGCAGCTACCTGGCCACCTACGACGACTTTGGCCTGATGCGCCAGCGCGCCATCTACGCCCACTGCATCCACTTCGACGACGCCGACCGCGCGCTGATGCGCGCAAGTGGCGCCGCAGCGGCCATCAGCCCCACCAGCAACCTGTTCCTGGGTAGCGGCTTCTTCGACTACGCCGGGGCCAACCGCGTGGGTTTCCAGTACGGGCTGGCCAGCGACGTGGGAGGCGGCACGTCCTTCAGCCCGTTTCACACCATGCTGGGCGCCTACTACGTGGGGCGCGAAGGGCAGACCAAGCAAGGCCTGTCGCTCAAGCCCCAGCATCTGTGGTGGCAGCACACGGCGGGCGCCGCGCGGGCGCTGGGGCTGGATGGCGTCGTGGGCAACCTGTTGCCGGGCTGCGAGGCTGATTTTGTGGTGCTGAACCCCCAAGCCACGCCCTTGCTGGCGCGTAAGACGGCGCTGGCCGCCAATCTGGACGAACTGCTGTTCTCGATGATTGTGTTGGGGGACGACCGGCTGATCGAACGCACCGTTATCTCTCAAGCGATTTAAGGCGCTAGCCCTCGTGAATATTGAGCATATTGCTCCTATTTATGTAGCAAATTGATTATTGGCACAAGCGAAAATTGACACTTCAGCGGGGTGTGGGGTATTGCGGTGGGCGATTTCTGGCCAGCAGGACAGTATGAGCCCGCCGCAATGCTCCACACCCCGCCCACAAACCAGGTAGGCACGAAGCCTGCAGATGGCACTCTTACAATCGGTCCCAATTTAGGAGCCACCCCCATGAGCATCAAAAGCGACAAGTGGATTCGCCACATGGCCGAAACGACCGGCATGATTGAGCCCTTCGAGCCCGGTCAGATCCGCCAGGCCGATGGCAAGAAGATCATCAGCTACGGCACCAGCAGCTACGGCTACGACATTCGCTGCGCGCCCGAGTTCAAGGTCTTCACCAACATCCACAGCACCGTGGTCGACCCCAAGAACTTCGACGAAAAAAGCTTTGTGGACTTCAACGACGACGTCTGCATCATCCCGCCCAACAGCTTTGCGCTGGCCCGCACCATGGAGTACTTCCGCATTCCGCGCAATGTGCTGACCATCTGCCTGGGCAAGAGTACCTATGCGCGCTGCGGCATCATCGTCAACGTGACGCCGTTTGAGCCCGAGTGGGAAGGCTATGTGACGCTGGAGTTCAGCAACACGACACCGCTGCCCGCCAAGATCTACGCCGGTGAAGGCTGCGCCCAGGTGCTGTTCTTCGAGAGCGACAAGGACGACGTCTGCGAAGTGTCCTACAAGGACCGCGGCGGCAAGTACCAGGGCCAGGTCGGCGTCACGCTGCCCAAGGCCTAAGCGCCTCTCAGGCCGCCAGGCGCTCGGCGGCGTTGATCTCGTCCTCCGCCTGCAAGCGCGCCATGGCGCTTTTCAGGGCGTCGAAGCACCGCGGGTCCAGTGCGGTGCCTACGGTTTTTTCCATCATCTCCAGCGTCTTGGGAATCGGCACTGCACCCCGGTAGGGCCGCTCGGCCGTGATGGCATCAAAAATATCGGCGGTGGTGATGATGCGCGTCTCCAGGCTGATCTCGTCACCCTGCAGCCCCTTGGGATAGCCCTTGCCGTCCAGGCGCTCATGGTGTGCACCGGCAATCTTGGCCAGTTCGCTGAAGGCGTGGATCTTGGACAGTATGGATTCGGTCAGGCGGGCGTGGTCCCGCACGGCGGCCCATTCGGCTTCATCTAGTGAACCCGCCTTGTCCAGCACGCTGTTGCTGACCCCCAGCTTGCCCACATCGTGCAGCAGCGCGCCGCGCTTGAGCCAGCGCCGGCGCTGGGGGGTCAGGCCCATGGCCTCGGCAATCAGGTCGGTGTACAGCGCCACGCGGGCACTGTGGCCGCTGGTGTAGGGGCTCTTGGAGTCGACCACCTGGCCGAAGGCGGTGGCGATGTCGTCCAGATAGTCTTCGTCCAGCGGCACCTCGCAGCTGGCGGGCTCCAGGGCCAGCACGGCCTGTTCGATCTGGTCCGAGCGCAGCATGGTCCAAAAATCGTCCTGTTGCGCCAGGGTCTCCATGGCGGCCACCAGCGTGGGGTCGAACCACTGGCCATCGCGGCGGCGCACTTCGTCCATGGCCGCCTCCTTGCCGTCGGCCATGTGAAACACGTCGATCACCTGGGCCAGCAGCGCGATGCGCGCATAGACGGGAATCGCGGTGCCACTCAGCTGGTCGGGCTTGCCCTGGCCACTCCAGTGTTCGTCCAGGCTGTAAATGCCGGCGGCCACGCCTTCGGAGAAGCGCAGCAGGCGGGCGATTTCGGCGCCGCGCTGGCAGCGGGTCTGGATCAGCTCCTGCGACACCTCGGGGCCATGGCGGAAGATGTGCAGCACGCTGCGAAAGCGTTCCGCCAAGCCTGCCTTCAGGCCGGTGTGCTGCAGCACAAAACGCACCACCTGGGGCAGGCTGTCGCCCACCTGCTTGAAGTCGCGCTTGAAGTTCAGGTCGTCGGTCAGGTAGAGCTCGCAGATCCGCGCCGCGTTGCTGCTGCAGCCCAGGTCCTTGAGCAACAGCGTGTAGTACAGCTCCCACTGCTGGGCCTCGGTCAGTCCAATGGAGCGGCCCAGGTGCATGCCAATCCAGCAACAGCGTACGCAGTGCCCCTCGGGTTGGCCCTCGGTGATGTCGAGTGCATGGCTCAATGCGCTGATGAGTTCGGCCAGTTTGAGCCCTGCGGCAATGGGGCTGGGATCCGTGAAGGGGGTCTGTGGCATGGGCAAAGTTTAGGGAGGCCAGGAGGGATGCGCAAGCTTTAGGGGTATTGGTGCGGCCACCGCCGGCGCGCTACCATGGACGCTATAGCCCCGCACCGGGTGCCAGCAGGAGAGACGCCATGAAATGGGAAGGCAACCGTGAATCGGACAATGTGGAAGACCGCCGGGATGAAGGGGGTGGAGGCAGTGGCGGCGGTGGATTGATTGGCGGCCGTGGCATCGGCATTGGCACCATCGTCATTGCGCTGGTGGGTGGCTGGGTGCTGGGCATCAACCCCTTGACGATTCTGGGGCTGCTCAGTGGCGAAGGGGGAGCGCCCACGGCACAGGTGCAGCAAGCACCGGCCCACCGGCCACCGGCCGATGACCACATGGCCAAGTTTGTGTCCACCATCCTGGCCGATACCGAGGACGTCTGGACCGACGTCTTTACCAAGGGCGGCGCTACCTATCAGAAGCCGAAACTCGTGCTGTTTCGCGGCTCCACGCCCACGGCCTGTGGTCAGGGCCAGGCCGCCATGGGCCCGTTCTATTGCCCCGGGGACCAAAAGGTATACATCGATCTGGGTTTCTACGAGACCCTGAAAACCCGGCTGGGTGCCCCCGGCGACTTTGCCCAGGCGTACGTGATTGCCCACGAAGTGGGCCACCATGTGCAAAATCTGTTGGGTATCAGCAACAAGATGGAGCAGCGGCGTGGCCAGGTCAGCCAGACCGCCTACAACGCCTTGAGCGTGCGCCTGGAGCTGCAGGCTGACTGTTTTGCCGGGGTCTGGGCCTACCACGCCAACAATGCCCGCCAACTGCTGGAGCAGGGCGATGTGGAAGAAGCCATCAATGCGGCGGCCAGGATCGGTGACGACGCCTTGCAGCGCGGCAACGGTGGTGCCGTGGTACCGGAAAGCTTCACCCACGGGACCAGCGCCCAGCGCCAGCGCTGGTTTGGGACGGGCATCAAAACTGGCAGCGTGAAGGCCTGCGACACGTTTTCAGCCCGCGATTTGTGAGACTAGGGGATAATACCGGGTGCTCCCAGCGTTGGGCGCCATTCAGCTATCGGATGGATAGCACCCCTTTTTGCTATGCATGACCGACTTGAATACTGAACTGAATACCCCGGCTACCCCTGAAATTTCGAACGAACTGAACTCGGATACGCCCATCATGGCGTTTGCCCAGTTGCAGCTGGCCGCTCCTTTGGCCCGCGCCGTGGCCGAAATGGGCTACGAGTCCATGACCCCGATCCAGGCCCAGGCCATTCCCGTGGTGATCACCGGCAAGGACGTGATGGGCGCGGCCCAGACCGGCACCGGCAAGACCGCCGCCTTCTCACTGCCGCTGCTGCACCGCCTGCTGAAACACGAAAACAGCTCCACCTCTCCCGCCCGCCACCCCGTGCGCGCCCTGGTGCTGCTGCCCACGCGCGAACTGGCCGACCAGGTCGCCCAGCAGGTCAAGCTGTACGCCAAGTACACCAACCTGCGCAGCGCCGTGGTGTTTGGCGGCATGGACATGAAGCCCCAGACACTGGAGCTGAAAAAAGGCGTTGAAATTCTGGTGGCCACCCCCGGACGCCTGCTCGACCATATCGAAGCCAAGAACGCGGTGCTGAACCAGGTCGAGTACGTTGTGCTGGACGAAGCCGACCGTATGCTGGACATCGGCTTTTTGCCGGATCTGCAGCGCATACTGTCGTACCTGCCCAAGCAGCGCACCACGCTGCTGTTCTCGGCCACGTTTTCGCCCGAGATCAAGCGACTGGCCAGCAGCTACCTGCAAAACCCGGTCACCATCGAGGTGGCGCGCGCCAATGCAACCGCCTCCACGGTGGAGCAGCATTTTTACAGCGTGCCCGAAGACGAAAAACGCCACGCCCTGCACCAGATTTTGAAGAGCCGCGGCATGAAGCAGGCTTTTGTGTTTGTGAACAGCAAGCTCGGTTGTGCCCGCCTGGCCCGCACACTGGAGCGTGAAGGCCTGAAGACCACGGCCCTGCACGGCGACAAGAGCCAGGATGAGCGCCTGAAGGCACTGGAGTCGTTCAAGAAGGGCGAAGTCGATCTGCTGGTGTGTACCGATGTGGCGGCCCGGGGCCTGGACATCAAGGACGTGCCCTGCGTGTTCAACTTCGACATTCCGTTCAACGCCGAAGACTACATCCACCGCATTGGCCGCACCGGTCGCGCCGGCGCTGCCGGTCTGGCCGTGAGCTTTGTCGGTGGCAACAACGATGCCCGCCTCGTGGGCGACATCGAGAAGCTGATCAAGACCAAGATCGAACTCGAAGCGGTGGAGTACGACGAAGACGCACCGGACATTCGCAAGCAGGGTCGCATCAACGACGGCCGGCGCATGTACTCGCATGACGGTGAAGGCAAGCCCAACGCCGGTGGCGACAACGGCCGCAGTGGCGCACGCGCTGAAAACCGTGGACAGCGTGAAGATAGCTACGCAGCGCGCCCATCGCGTGCACCACGCAGTGACTATGGCCGCCCGGCGCAGGTCGCCCGCGATCCGTTCTTTGACAAGCCTTACGAACCTACCGCGGTTGGCGACGCCGCAGCAGCACCTTCGTGGGAGGCCAGTGCCAAGCCGGCATCGCGAAGCATTTCGGCCAACATCAAGCACAAGGTCAAGGTCGCGGCGCTGTTCCGCGCCGAATGATTACTGGCCGGGCTTCTGCTCGGCTTCGCATTGCACCTGGATCAGTTCCTGTGCCGCGTCCTGCAGGTTGAAGCGCAGCGCGCTCAGGGCACCGCCCCACACGCAGCCGGTGTCCATGGACAGGACATCATCCCGCCCCAGCCAGCCCAGCGTTGACCAGTGGCCAAACGCCACGGTCGCGTTGGCGGTTTGCCGGTTTGGGATGTCAAACCACGGCAGATAACCTGCCGGGGCGCCAGCCGCTCCTTCTTTGGTATCAAACTCCATTTCACCGCCCGCTGTGCAGAAGCGCAGGCGGGTCAGAGCGTTGACAATCACCCGCAGCCGGTCCATTCCGGTCAGGGTCTCGCTCCATTGGGCCGGTGCATTGCCGTACATGCAATGGTAGAAGTCTGTCGCCTGCCCGCCCTGCAGAACCGCTTCCACCTCCTGCGCCAGTGCGGCAGTTTGTCCGGCCGTCCACGTTGGTAGTACACCGGCGTGGACCATCAGCAGTGGCTTGCCGGCGCGCTCCAACAAAATAGCCATGCGCTGGTGGCGCAGCCAGCGCAGCATGCCGACGCGATCAGGTGCGTCCAACACGTTGCCCAGCGTGTCCTTGCGATGCGGTTTGCGGACCCCCTGCGCCACGGCCAGCAGGTTCAGATCATGGTTGCCCAGCAGGCAGCGGGCGGCGTCGCCATAGCCCATCAGGCGGCGTAGCACGCCGGCCGAGTCGGGCCCGCGGTTGACCAGGTCACCCAGCAGGTAGAGCGTGTCGCGGCTGGGGGAAAAGTCAAGGGTGTCAAGCAGACGTTGCAACGCTGTGTCGCAGCCCTGCACGTCGCCAATCATGTAAAGTGCCATGTGTTCATTCTCGCTTGGGTTGCATGGAAGTTTTTCTCATTCTCTTTTTGACGCTGCTCAATGGTGCCTTTGCCATGTCCGAGTTGGCGTTGACGGCGAGCCGCAAAATTCGCTTGCAAACCATGGCTGAGGCGGGCGATAGCGGTGCCCAGGCGGCGCTGGAGCTGATGCGCAATCCAACCCAGTTCCTGTCATCCGTGCAGGTCGGGATTACGTCCATCGGCATGCTCAACGGCATCGTCGGTGAGGCCGCTTTCAGTGACGGGCTCGCCCACTGGTTGCGGGCCGCCCTGCCCATTTCGGAGCGCGCCGCGGAGCTGTCCGCTACGGGCGTCGTGGTAACCGTCATCACCTTCATCACCATCTTGTTTGGCGAACTGGTGCCCAAACGCATAGGACAGTTGTATCCGGAGGCCGTGGCCCGCGTGGTCTCGCGGCCCATGACCTGGGTCGCCATCGGCGCCAAACCCTTTGTGCGATTGCTCTCCATGTGCACCCACGGCATGCTCAGGCTCTTGCGGATCGACGCCACCGACAACCGCGCGGTAACCGAAGAGGAGATCACCGCAAGCCTCGAGGAGGGCGTGGACGCCGGCATCATCGAGCAGCATGAACACCAGATGGTGCGCAACGTGTTCGATCTGGATGACCGCACGCTGGCGTCGATGATGCTGCCACGGGCCGACATCGAGTGGATGGATGCGTCCTCCACCGTGGCGCAGTGCTTGGCGCAGGCCAGTACGGGCGGCAGCAAGGGCGCGCATTCCTGGTATCCGGTGTGTCGCGGTTCTCTGGATCAGGTCGTGGGTCTGGTCAGCGTTGCGCGCCTGCTGGAGTTGGGTGGGCAGCACAGCGCGAGCGTGGAGTCGATCGCCGAAGCCGCGGCTTTCGTTCCGGAAACGCTCAGTGGCATGGAACTGATCGAGCAGTTCCGGACCACGTCAGCCCGCATGGTGTTTGTGGTGGACGAATACGGCGTGGTGCAGGGCCTGTTGACCCCGCACGACTTGCTGGAAGCCATCACCGGAGAGCTCAAGCCCGACGCGCAAACCCAGGCTTGGGCGACCCACCAGTCGGACGGCTCCTGGGTGCTCGATGGACTGATGCCGGTTGGGGAACTCAAGGCCCGCCTGGACATCGATGAACTGCCCCAGGAGGACCGTGGACGGTACAACACGCTGGCAGGGTTGCTGATGGCTGTCTCTGGCGATTTGCCACCGGTGGGCGCGCGCATTGATTGCGCGGGTTGGCAGTTCGAAGTAACTGCGCTGGAGGGCAAGCGCATTGACAAAGTGATCGCCAGAAGCCTTGCCGCTGTGTGATCGTCGCGCTGCAGTGCCAGCGAACGCCGTGCACGCTCACATGCGCCCCGCCAGGCGGTAGACCAGACCTCCCAAGAGTTCGTGCAGAACCAGATGCCAACTGTGAGCGCCTTCTTCCAGACTGTAGGCAGTCCACGGTGTGGAGAGCCCGGTGCGAAAGTCCACCGGGTAGGCGGTCACGTTCCAGCCCGCACGGGCAAATGTGGCCATGGCTCGCGGCATGTGCCAGGCCGACGTCACCAATAGCCAGCGCCGGGTGGTGTCCACGCCCTGGAGTTGCGCGGACAGGACCGCATTTTCATGGGTCGTGCGGGAGGCGGATTCGTACAGCACTCCCTGTGTGTGCAGAGACTGGCTGGCGAAAAACCTTTGCGCCAATTGCGCTTCAGTGGGGTCGCCTTCGGACAATGCCCTGCCGCCACCGGTGTACAGCACCCGCAAATGCGGGTTGTCGTGCCGCAAGGCCACCGTTGCAGTCAATCGCTCTGCCGCATCATTGAGCAAGGGCTGCGCGTGGGTGCGCGCCACGTAGCCGGGCTCAGTCGATCCGCCCAGGACCACGATCCCAAAATAGTCCCCAAGGTCGGTGCCGGGGAGCACTTCCGCGTACTGGCTCTCCAGTTGGCGGATCAGCAAGTCGGGCAGGGGCTGCCAGCCCATGAGCAGCAGCAGGCCCAGGGCGGTGCCCACCAGACCACGCGCCCAGACGGGCTTGCGCCCGAACAGGAGGCTGGCGGCCAGCAAAGCCGCAATCCACAGCAAAGGCTGGGTCAGCGATGCGAGAACTTTTGAGGCAATGAACACGATGAAGGGGGTGGCCGGGAAAGGCTGGAGTTGGCGTGCAGGCAGGGATCGTAGAGCATGGCCTGTGGTGCTAGGGTTTCCACCTAGTGGATCACCACACCTTGTATTTGCTGGTCGAATCTTTAACCTTGACCCCTACGCAATCACTAACGGAGCACACCATGAAAATTCGCGCCATCGCTTTGGGCCTCGTTGTCGGGTCTTTGTCCCTGTTGTCCTATGCCCAGCAGCCCATTGTCATCAAGTTCAGCCATGTGGTGGCGAATGACACACCCAAGGGCCACGCGGCGGACTACTTCAAGAAGAAAGCCGAGGAGTTGACCAAGGGCCGCGTGAAGATCGAGGTGTATGCCAACAGCACGCTGTACAAGGACAAGGAGGAAATGGAAGCCTTGCAGATTGGTGCCGTGCAAATGCTGGCGCCATCGCTGGCCAAGTTCGGCCCCTTGGGCGTCAAGGAGTTTGAGGTGTTTGACCTGCCGTACATCTTTGATGGCTACGACGATTTGCACAAAGTGACGCAGGGCCCCATGGGGCGTATGTTGCTGGACAAGCTCGATGCCAAGGGCGTGAAGGGTCTGGCGTACTGGGACAACGGCTTCAAGTCGTTCTCGGCCAACAAGCCATTGCATACACCCGCTGATTTCAAGGGCCTGAAAATGCGCATTCAGTCCTCCAAGGTGCTGGAATCTCAAATGCGCGCCTTGGGTAGCCTGCCGCAGGTGTTGGCCTTCTCGGAGGTGTACCAGGCTCTGCAAACCGGTGTGGTTGATGGCACTGAGAACCCGATCTCCAACCTTTATACCCAGAAAATGCATGAAGTGCAAAAGGATCTGACCCTAACCGAGCACGGTTATCTGGGCTACGCCGTGATCACGAACAAGAAGTTCTGGGATGGCCTGCCGGCAGACATCCGCAAACAGCTGGACGATGCGCTGGAGCAGTCCACCCGCTACGCAAACCAGATCGCCAAGATGGAAAACGATAAGTCGCTGGATGCCGTCAAGAAGTCTGGCAAAACTGTGGTCTACACCCCCACCGCTGCTGAGCGCACAGCCTTCAAGAAAGCCATGATCAAGACCCATACCGAGATGGAGTCGCGCATCGGCAAAGACCTGATCAAGGGCATCTACAAAGAAACCGGCTTCGACCCGGCAAAGCTGTAAGCGCACCATGAAGATTCTTGATCACATCGAGGAATGGATCATCACCTTCCTCATGGGGGCGGCGACGCTCGTCATCTTTGCCTCCGTGATGCACCGCTACGCGACTGGCTTCGCCATCCCCGGCGTCCAGGACTGGCTGCTTTCCATCAACATGGGCTGGGCACAGGAGCTGTGCATCATCATGTTCGTGTGGATGGCCAAGTTTGGTGCCGCCTATGGCGTACGCACTGGCATCCACGTTGGCGTGGACGTGCTGATCAACCGCATGTCGGACAGTCGGCGCGCAAAGTTCGTCGTTCTGGGCCTGTTGGCGGGAGCCTTGTTCACCGGCATTGTCGGCACGCTGGGTCTGCGCTTTGTGTGGGAAAACGGCATGCACTACTTTGTCTATTCCGCCATGGGCATTGCACCCGGTGATCTGCCTGAGGGACCTACTACACCAGACCTCGAATGGCCAACGTGGATGGTCTATGCGGTGATTCCCATGGGTTCCTACCTGATGTGTTTCCGCTTCCTGCAGGTCACCGCCAATTTCCTGCGGACTGGCGAACTGCCGCACCATGACCACGGGCATGTGGATGGGCTAGACGAAGTCGAGCCGCTGGAGCCGGGCAAGGACGATACGATTTACCGCATGGACGACAACCTCCACCCCCATGGCCTGGACAAAGGTTCAGCCGATAAAAACGGAGGCCAAAAATGAATGCACTGATCATTTTGGGCCTGTTGGTGGTGCTGATGCTCACCGGCATGCCGATCTCCATCTCGCTGGGGTTGACGGTTCTGTCCTTCCTGTTCTTCTTGACCGAAGTACCGATTGAATCGGTAGCGCTCAAGCTGTTTACCGGAATCGAGAAGTTCGAGATCATGGCGATTCCGTTCTTCATTCTGGCGGGCAACTTTTTAACCCACGGCGGGGTTGCGCGGCGCATGATTGCGTTCGCTACCTCCATGGTCGGCCACTGGCATGGCGGTCTGGGCCTGGGTGGCGTGTTGGCCTGTGCGCTGTTTGCCGCGGTATCGGGCTCCAGCCCGGCCACCGTGGTGGCCATCGGGTCCATCCTGATGCCGGCGATGGTCAAGGCGGGTTTTCCCAAGGGTTTTGGTGCGGGTGTCATCACCACATCTGGCGCGCTGGGCATCCTGATTCCGCCATCCATCGTGATGGTGATGTATTCGGTGTCGACCAACACGTCGGTGGGTGCCCTGTTCATGGCCGGCGTCATTCCCGGCATCCTGCTGGCCTTCTTCCTGGGCTTGACCACCTGGTACCGTGCCAAGAAGAATAACTACCCCTGCCAGCCCAAGGCGACCTGGGCTGAGCGCTGGGTGTCGTTCCGCAAAGCGATCTGGGGCTTGCTGCTGATTGTGGTGGTGATGGGCGGCATCTACACCGGCATCTTCACCCCCACCGAAGCGGCGGCCATGAGTGCGGTCTATGCCTTTGTGGTGGCGGTGTTTGTGTACAAGGACATGGGCATGAAAGACGTGCCCCGCGTGCTGCTGTCCAGCGCCAACATGAGCGCCATGCTGCTGTACATCATTACCAACGCCGTGCTGTTCTCGTTCCTGCTGACCCATGAGAACATTCCGCAGCAAATGGCGGACCAGATGATCGGTACCGGCATTGGCGTCATCGGCTTCCTGCTGATCTCCAACGTGTTGCTGTTGGTGGCAGGGAACTTCATGGAGCCGTCCAGCATTGTGTTGATCCTGGCGCCCATTCTGTTCCCCATTGCCATGAAGCTGGGCATCGATCCGGTGCACTTCGGCATCATCATGGTGGTGAACATGGAGGTGGGTATGTGCCACCCCCCCGTGGGTCTGAACCTGTATGTGGCCTCGGGCATCACCAAGATGGGCATCACTGAACTCACGGTTGCGGTATGGCCGTGGCTGCTGACCATGCTGGGCTTCCTGGTGCTGGTGACCTACTGGCCGGGTCTGTCCCTTTGGTTGCCACGGATGATGGGCATGGTGACCTGATCGCCGATTTGCCCCTCAGCAAAAACCCTGCTACCGTCTGGTCAGCAGGGTTTTCTTATGCGCATACATGCGGTTCGGGAGAGTTGTCCATGCCAGAAACACCACACGGCCTGATTGCCTACTGTCGCGAGAACCAGCGGGTATGCCCCCTGCCCGCGCGCTGGAACACCCTGTTTGAGATGCTGCCCAATCGCAAGCGCACCGCTGTTGGCTGGGAGCCGGCCTTGCCACTGACCCTGGAGGCATGGGATCACACGCCGGGTGTGCTCAAGACCCTGCGCCTGGCCGAGCACATTGAGTGGGCGGCCGAACACGGCGCGCTGGAGCCCGTCGGGGCATTCCTCAGGGCGCTGCCCGAGGACGAGTGGCTGCACGCAAGTTGACCGACTTGGGGTAGCGCGGCGCCTTGCGCTGCGGGCCGGCCTGCTCGTAGGCATAGGCCATGGCAATGAGGGGGCCTTCGGCCCATGCACCGGCCACAAACGACAGCCCGCACGGCAAGCCCTGCACAAAGCCGCAGGGCACGGTGATGTGCGGGTAGCCGGCAACTGCGGCGGGTGAGGTGAAGCTGCCGCCCGAAGCGTCCCCATTGATGAAATCCGTCAGCCAGGCGGGCCCGCAGGTGGGGGCCACCAGCGCGTCCAGCCGGTGCTCTTTCATGACCAGGTCAATGCCTTCTTCCCGGGAATAGCGCTGGTTGTTGGCCAGGGCTTCCCGGTACTCCTGGCTGTCCAGACCACCCTTGGCTTGTGCATTGACAAAGTGCTCCTGTGCGAAGAAGGGCATCTCTTTCGCCCGGTGTTTTTCGTTGTAGGCAATGACATCGGCCAGCGACTGGATGGGCGCGTTGGGGCCATAGTCTGCAAAGTAGCTGGCCATACCGGCCTTCAGTTCATACAGCAGCACGGTGAGTTCGGTGTCCGCATATTTGGCGGCGTTGGGCACCTCGGGCACTTCTACCAGTGTGGCGCCCTGCGCCGTCAGCACCGCCAGTTGCGATTCGACCAGGGCGGCAACCCAGTCACTGGACGCGGTGAACTGGCTGCGCACCACACCTATGCGTTTGCCGCGCAATCCGTCGCGGTTGAGAAACCGCGTGTAGTCAGTCTTCTTCTTGTCGGCCAGGGCGCTGGCAGGGTCGCGTACATCGCTGCCGGCCATGGCGGTGAGCAGCACGGCGGCATCTGCCACCGTGCGCGCCATGGGGCCGGCCGTGTCTTGCGACTGCGCGATCGGGATCACGCCGGCGCGGCTGACCAATCCCACCGTTGGCTTGATGCCGACCAGGCTGGCAACCGACGACGGGGAGGTGATGGAGCCATCGGTCTCGGTGCCGACTGCCACGGCCGCCAGACTGGCCGCGATGCTGGCGCCCGATCCCGAACTGGAGCCGCTGGTGTTGCGGTCCAACGCATAGGGGTTGAGTGTGAGCCCGCCGCGTGCGCTCCAGCCACTCGTGGAGCGGGTGGAGCGCATGTTGGCCCATTCGGACAGATTGGTCTTGCCCAAAATGACGGCACCTGCTTCGCGCAACCGGGCCACCAGAAACGCGTCTCGCGGCGGTTTGGCGCCGACCAACGCCAGGGAGCCCGCCGTGGTCTGCATCCGGTCGGCGGTGGCGACGTTGTCCTTGAGCAGGACCGGAATGCCGTGCAGCGGCCCCCGTGGCCCCTTGGACTTGCGCTCGGCATCCAGTGCGGCCGCGACTGCCAGCGCATCGGGGTTGAGCTCGATGATGGAGTTGAGCTTTGGCCCTGCCTTGTCGATGGTGGCAATGCGTGCCAGGTACAGGTGCACCAGTTGTTGTGCGCTGGTCTTGCCCGACGCCATGGCCGCTTGCAACTGGGCCACGGTTTTTTCGGTCACATCGAACGTTCCGTGTGGTGCTGCATGGGCGGTCATGGCCGAGCCTCCGGTTAATAACATCAGTTCTACAAAGTCACGTCGTTGCATGGGTTGCCCTGTCGTGTGGGTTGTGCGGGATCAGGGTTCGCAAACAACAAAGGCGACCGAAGCCGCCTTTGTTGCGTATCTGTCCGCAAACGAGACTATGCCTGCTTTTGCTTGCGGTGTGCAATGCCGGCCATCAAGGCGAGTCCGGCCAGCAGCAGGGTGTAGGTCCCGGGCTCCGGAATCGCGGTGACGGGCGTTGTGATGTCGGCGGTAAATGTGGAGTAGTTGCCATACTGGTTTTGCGCAAATTCCTGCGAAGGAACGGCCCATCCGAAGTAGCTGGTCAAACCCGCCATATGGGTGCCAACGTTGACATGACCCAGCGTAATGCTGAATAGAGCCGTGGAGCCCGGGGTGTATACAGAGTGCGGATCGCTGCCCCACCACGTAAACGAGCTGTAGCCCGCCGGTGCCGTCAGGTTTGCCGAGCCGTTACCCAGCAACTCCAGCCCCGTGCCAATGCTCGTGGACCAGAAGCCCGGAGCGCCGTTATAAGGCACCGGGGACGTGGATGCCAGCACGGTCGCGGCCTGGGGAATGAAGATGGTGAAGGCATCCAGCCCGGTGAAGCCGCCAAGCCCCTGGTTGTTGTTGGTAATCGTGTAGTCAAACTGCCACTCGTCGATACCAACACCGCTGGCCGTTGCCGTAAGTGAGTATTCATTGGTCAATGCAATGGTGGCGTTCGCCGCACCGCTGACCAAAACAGCGGCCATCGCAACACATTGAACAAGTCTGGAAATCTTCATCGATGAGGCCTTTTTGACGGTTGGATGCCGCACGTCCCTGGTGATACGCGCGATCAAGGTGGCGGCTAATATATCAGCTCGGATGGGGCTACTGGTAAACCGTCTGGTAGTCGATGCTCTTGGCATGGACGCCCAGGGTCGACTTGAAGCCCGAGATCGTGCCGGCCGCATCGATGCGAAAGCAGTCCATCGTCAGGTTGGAGACGAAGCTGGCAATTTCCCAGGTACTGAGGCACAGATCGGCGGTGGTTGCCGTCGCGGCAGTGAGTGACCATGAATAGCTCAAGCCATGCGTCAGACCAATATCGCCGGTATTGATGCCGTTGTCCTGGATGTACAGCGAGCCGGTAAACAGCGTGCCGCTGGTTCCAATGCTGCCGGTCGCTGGCAAGGGCGTGGTGTTGCTGGCCGCAATGCTGGCCGTGTCCTGCGTGTTGTCGATCCAGCCGACAGCCTTGAACAATGTGTCCGCGCGGCTGAAGTTGACGCTGTAACGCGTGGTCTTGGCAGCGCCGTTGGTCGTCAGTGTCTGAGTCCGTGAAAACCATCCGGTCGCGCCCGGCACATAGTTCACGACCATCTGGGTCTGCACGCCTGTGCTGTCCACACTGGTGCCGTTGAACGTTCCGCCCGCCGTGGCCAACCGGGTCACAACGCTGTCAATCGGAAAGACCGTGACTGGTGGCGGCGCCGGCGCCGGGTTGGGTCCACCCCCGCCGCCGCCACAGGCCACCAAAGCCGATGGCAAAAGAAGAATACGTGCCCATTTCATTTTCATCGCATCTCACTGTCCGTGGTTGGGGTTGCCCTGTCGCATTGCCCGCAGAAATTCCTGCACCTCAGCGCTGGGGCGCGCCGGTTCCTTCCAGTATTCACTGCAATCGGTTTTTCGCCCCAGCAGTTTCATGTTCACCAGTTCGCGCCGCAGGGTGGCCTGGTCACCAAACGTGTGGTGGGCGTTGATCACCTGGTTGACCTCCTTCTCGGTGTATTTGTGCCGCGGGGCAAAGTGGGTCCACATCCACCACATCGCCATTTGTTGCACGGAGAGCTTGTTGGGCAAGCGCACCAGGCGGCCCGCCACGTCAAACTGCATCAACGTCTTGCGCGCGGTGGGGGAGAGCGTCGCAGAGTGGACCGGTGCCGGCGCAGGGCTCGGCGTGCTCCCAGTCGCGGTGGCCCGCAGAGTCTGGTAGTTGCGCAAGCCGGCTGCGCGGGCCAGCAGGTTGAGCAGCTCCAGATGCGACGGGGGCGAATGGCCATCTGCATGGCGTTCGTTCAGATAATTTTTGAGGTTCTTCGCAAAGGAAGAAATGTCCGCAATGGACAAAGGTAAAAGCATGCGAGTCATCAACATTCCTCGTGCGCCGTCAACTCCGTCAAGAGTGCTGGGGTTGCCAATTGCAGCGTAGGCACACAAAAAAATGGGATGCGTGCTTGCGAACTCCGGTCAGGTTTAGCGTGAGTCAAAAACTCTGGCAACGCCTGGGTGAACTGCAGACCCGAGTGGCGATTGTAGCGGGCGCGGCATTGCACAAACACACATGAATATGGGGTGGTCCCGTCAGCGCATCTGGTATAGAGTCGAAGAGCATGGGACCTTTGTCCATTGCTGTCTGGTACAGACGAATAACTCCAAAAAATTCAGGGTGAAAAGATGAAATTACTTGCTCGCTTGGCGCTGCTCGGTGCAGTCGCACTGTCTCAATCTGCATGGGCTGATACCGGCCCTTACTACGTGAGTTATCCAGGGTATTGCAATGTCAAAAAGATATATGTCAATGTCCTTGGTGACCTCTATGGAAGTGAAGTTGGATGCGCGATAGGCTACGGAGCGCCACTGATTGGAGTCTTTACGGCGACTGGCAGTGTGGTCGTCTCGACTGTGGTTAGCGGAAACCCTTGCATAAATGTGTATGCAACCAACGGGACCTTGGCAGGCGGATGTTCGGCAGGAGGCCCCATCGGCTACGGAAGCAATAGTACTTATACCGTTCGTCAAGAGACTGGGGGCGGACCAGCCAAGCCGGATTTCATTGTTACCACAGAAATGCCGGACCTGGAGAAGACGAAAGACTTGCCACCCCGTCCATGAGCAACGCCTGGCTTGCGTGCTGAAGCAAAAAACCCCGCCATCTCTTCGATAGCGGGGTTTTCATGTGGATACTGGTGCCGGAGAGATGAATCGAACACCCGACCTTCTCATTACGAATTAGAGGGGATGGGGGGACCAACTAATTAATCGGCCTTAATTAATCCCTATCTTTCCAATGAAAGCGGCATAATTGGCTTAACGGGCTAGCACAAGGATTTACAAAATCATCCCCTGTTTGCTAGCCCCGCGCTAGCCCGGTGCTAGCCCGAAACCGGAAGGATTGACGCCGTGGCTGCTGCAAATCATCAAAAGCTGACAAAGACTCTGCTAGCCGGTTTGGTGGCCCCCGCTGCGGGTAAGCGGAAGGTGATCTATGACACCGACACCCCGAAATTGGCGATGCGTTTGACGCACACGGGGGTGCGCGCCTTCTATGTGGTCAAGCGCATGGGCGGTGCGATGGTCTGGCTCAAGTTGGGGACGTTCCCCGATATGACGTGCGAGCAGGCCCGCAAAGAGGCGGACAAGGTACTTGGAGAGTTTGCCAAGGGAGAAAACCCGGCTGCGGTAAAGCGCGCGGTCAAGGCCGAACTGACCTTTGGCGAAGCGTTTGACGACTTCCTTGACCGCAAACGTAAGCGCGACGGTTCCACAATCAGCGACAAGACCAAGCGGGATTACAAGGACTTGCTGCGGCTGTATCTAGACGGAATCAAGGGCAAGAGGCTGTCTGCGATTGAGCGCAATCAGATCAAGGCGATTCACGCCAAAACCACCAAGAAAAGCGCAGCCCAAGCCGATCGAGTGGTCGCCGTGGTTTCAGCGGTCTACACATTCATGCTAGCCCACGAGAAGTTTAGCGGGCTAAACCCGGCAGCACGAATTCAAAAGAACCCAGCCCCTAGTCGTGACCGCTTCTTGCAAGCGGACGAACTGACACCCTTCTTTAAGGCGCTTTCGGAATCCACCAACGAAATCATGCGCGACTTCTTCCTGCTGGCGCTGCTGACGGGTGCGCGTCGGGCCAATGTGTCCGCCATGCGGTGGGCTGATATTGATCTGGCGGCGGGCGTTTGGCGCATTGCCAAGACCAAGAACGGGACGCCGCAGACAGTAACCCTTTCGCCCGAGGCTGTGACGGTGCTGAAATCGCGCAAGGCGGGCGGAGGCGAATACGTGTTCCCCGGAGACGGGAAGACCAAACACATCGTTGAGCCGAAAAAGGCATGGTCTACGCTCTTAAAGGCGGCGGGCATTGAAAACCTGCGTATCCATGACTTGCGCCGAACGCTTGGCAGTTGGCAGGCGCGCACGGGGGCATCCCTGCCAATTATCGGTAAAAGTCTAAACCACAAGACGCATCAAGCTACGGCAATTTATGCGCGCCTTGATCTGGATCCGGTACGCCAGTCCGTCAACACGGCAACAGCGGCGATGATGGAAGCGGCAGGAATGAAGAAGAAGTCCGAAGTCGTCCGGTTAAGGACAACAAAGAGGTAAAACAGTTTTAAGCCACACCTAGCTATCGGCTGATTCCCGATGGTAAAAACCGGGACACCCTGACCCGGCGGCGCTGGTTTTCCATTGGGGCGTGACAGGGGACGGGATGGACTATCCAAACGAAATACTATTTCCGGGAAAGGAAATGCCGGGCGCAGTCCGGTTAAAGGTTGCGGCTATCGCTGCATTGCTTGACCACGGTAGTTTTGAACACACAGAATTTTCGGAAGCGGAGTGCTTCCCCTTTACTGGTGAACTTAAATACGTAGCCGCCGATGGAAAGTCGTATGAGGTGTACCGTAAGCCGCAGACATTTTTCAGTATCGAACCCGCCGGGCATCTTGCGGTAGCAGCGAAGAAGGTCATGCAGGCAATGGGTGAGTCAGTAAGGGCTAAGCATCTTGAAACTGTTGTTGCTCGCTTCAACTTAAATGGTGAAGTTGACACGATCAATACTTGGCTGAGATTGAGTGACGCAGCGGATTGGTTCCAGTCCCGAAACATTGATACTGGTGATTGTTTCGGTCAACTTTGGGACGATGAAGAAAAAGTATTTGAAGCTGCTGCGACGGCCAGCGATGCGATTCGTCTAAAGCTGGAAACCCCCAATGCTGAACCCGAACTAGCGAAGGTTCGGGCCGGGGCCAATTGGGATGATGTGACAAATGAAAAATTCATGGAGCTAATGCGGGAAAACATAGCCCTCCGAAACGGTGGACGAAGGGCTGTAACGGCAGACCGACCGTTAAAAGAACGTGAGCGTGATACGCTCTTGATAATCATTGCGGCGCTCTGCAAAGACGCAGGTTATGACTACACTAAAGCGGCAAAAACCGCAGGAATGATTCACGGTACGGCAGCAAAAATGGGCGTTTCTATCGGTGAATCCACCATTGAAGGACATCTAAAAAGAGTTCTCGATGCGCTTGCAACCCGCATGAAATAAGGGTTTCATAGGCAGCTGCCTATTTGATTTGGGCAGTTGCCCCCGCAATTGCCTTGGTTTCTTCACAGTTCGCTTCCATACCGCAACGCAATCCAGCAAAGCGGTTTTACATGAAAGCGGATCATGACTCTTCAATCCATCGTTCAAGCCAGTAAGGAACTGCTTGATGACAAGGCTGCTGCTGCGGTTCTCGATGTAACCCCCGGTACTCTGTCCGTTTGGCGCTCGACAGGCCGCTACGCACTTCCATTTCTGAAAGTTGGCCGAAAAGTCCGTTATCGTCGCGCTGATCTTTTGGCATGGCTTGAAAGTCGTACCCGTGAAACTGGTGCAACAGCGTAGTAAGGGGTACGAGATGACCCTGAACACCAACAAAGAGGCCGCTGGCGCTATCAACACCAACGGCACACAGACCGACACCGATGGAGTTGAATCTCCCGTTGCGGGAGCCTCTGTTCAAGCAGCGTCGACTGATCTCTCCTTGACTATTACCGCAACCGAAGTCCGGATTGACTCGCGGCTGCTGGCTGAGGGCTTTGGTAACAAACACAAAGCGACCATGGCACTTATAGAACGGTACTCCGACCGGTTTAAGGCGCTGGGATTACTTCCATTTAAAAAGGAAGTAATCAAGGGTCGTGGTCAGCCAAAACGCTATGCGCTGCTCAATGAGGATCAAAGCTATTTTCTGCTGAGCTTGAGTCGTAATACAGACTCCGTAGTGGTTCTCAAATCCAAACTGATTGCAGCCTTTGGCGATGCACGGCGTGCCGTTGAGATGCGCCGCACGGAGTATTTGCCCAGCTATCACGAGCTTCAGGACGTGATTCACCGGAAAGCCATTGAGTCAACTAACGAGAAGATGGTTCATATCAACGTAGCCAAGTTGGTGAACCAGACCGTTGGCATCGAAGCTGGGCAGCGTCGACTCGCGCCAGTGCCTAAGCAGGCGATGCTGATTGTTGCTCAGTCGATTGCAGCTAGAGCCATGAACTCTGGCAGCAATCACCGGGATGGTTATCAACTGGTCAAACAGTCAATGCATGCCCTAAAGTCACTTGCCATGCCAGAGTTGGCCACGAAGACGTCAACATGAGCAAATACACGAAACCTCCGCGTGATCCGCGTGGCCACAGTTTACGGATTTACTCTGACGTCTACGATTCTCCAGCCTATACCGCTTTGTCTCCCCATGATGTTCTGGCCTACCTTGCACTGCTTCGTGAATTGAAGGGCTACAACAACGGCGATTTGTCATTACCGCTCACTCGTTCCAAAAAGTGCGGTATCAAGCACCACATTACCTTGGCAAGAAGTCTTCGCGCTCTGTGTGCGGTGGGGCTGGTCGCTATTACTCGCCACGGTGGCTGCACTAAAGGAGGACAACGCCTGCCGACGCTGTACCGCCTAACTGACCGTGAGTGCCATGAAATCCCCCAAAAGTTTCTGGAGGCAAAGAAAGAAACCAACGAGTGGAAGCGCATCACTACTCAACAGCAAGCCAAGAAACTTATTCAGGCGGCTGAAGAAAACGTGAAGAAAGTCACTTCAGAAAAAAAGGCCCTAGGACACCGCGTGACAAAGACCATGTCACCGCGTGTCCCAGTCAGCCCAAAAACTAGGACACCGCGAGACACCTGGTCCTCCGGACCAGGACACCGCGTGACTATGGTCGACAGTACCGTTAACCCAGTATCCATGCGGGTTGCAGCCGACTTTTCAACTTCGGTAGAAAAGCCCATCCATAGGACACCGCATGTATCACCTATATACCTTGCCACCCCTAAGGTGAATTTAGATCCTTTGAATGATCAAGGAACGTACAAACGACTCACTCACCTGACTGCTGACCAACTATTCAGAACTCTTCGCTTCGATCTTGGCAAAACGGTTTCTGGAGGCTTCAATGACCCACTGGTACAGAAACAGACGTATGGCCGCTGGGTGGCGCCTGCACTCTCCATCAGATCAGCTTCAACCCAAGGAACATAGACATGGCAACGGAAAAAAAGACTGCCCCAGATCAACGGACCAACGGTGAATATCGGATCAAGCCCGAAGAATGGGGCCTCACAAAAGATAGCTCAGCTTCGCAATCCCTGGTTGCCCTGTCCACCAGATCAGCGATGACGGCAACAACGTACAGGTCTTTTGCCACCTGCGGGGATAAGCTGGAGGTTTCGGATCTAGTGGCCGAAATGCGCAAGGCAGGTGATGAGGTTGTCGCTGGTGATTTGGGTCGGGTCGAGAGAATGCTGGCAAATCAGGCGATGACGCTGGATGCCATCTTCAACAACATGGCGCAACGGTCAGCACGACAAGAGTCATTTAAGGGCATCGAGGTACTGATGCGGCTAGCACTGAAGGCACAAGCGCAGGCCAGATCATCGGCTGAAGCCCTGGCGTTGCTGAAGAACCCGCAACCCTACATCAGGCAGGCCAACATTGCACATGGGCCGCAACAGGTCAACAACTCCGCCCAAGGTGCGCAGAGGCGTAGCGGGGCCTCTTCATGCGCGGAATCTTTTGGAAGTGAGCCAAACAAACTATTGGAGGCGGATCATGGCAGCTACCTGGACAACAGAGCGCCGACAGCGGCAAGCCGAGCGGATCATTTGCTGCACACTACTTAAACTCTCGAATGAAAGGTTCAAATGAATACCGGTAAGTTGCAAGTTTTGGCGAAACTTTGGACATTTGCCGCTTTGTGGTCGGAGCTAACTTTTGCCGTGGCGCAAGTACCTCGTGGCGAATCCGGTATGGCCGATGGTGCAGACGCATTGGGTGCCATTTGGATATTTGTCGCATTTGCGATCTTCGCGGCTTTCAAGAAGAGTCAGAAAACCGGACTTCAGACGTTGGTATTCTTTGCTGTGCTTGGCGGGGTATACGTAGTGTCACCAGTTATCGGCGGCATACTTTTTGGCGTGCTTTGTTTGACTGTGGCGTTTTCATTCTTCATTAAATAGGGTGCTTGAATGGGCAACGGATGGACACCAGAACGCAGGTTGCGGCAAGCCGAGCAAATCCGTACATGGAAACCGTGGATGGAGTCGACCGGACCTAAATCAGCCGAAGGCAGACGGCGGGTTAGTCGCAATGCCTGGAAAGGCGGTCAACGGCAGCAACTGCGGGAATTGTCCAGGCTGGTCAATGCCGAGATTCGCGCTTCGTGTGAGCTGGTAGACGGTTCGCGCGCTAGCAGTCGCGGCCCCTGGGCGTGAAAGTATCCCTTTGGGATTCTTCATGCTGCACACGAACGTCTCCAAAGGAGTCGTTTCACTTAAGCGCGTACTCGGAATCAGTGAAGCAGCGCACATCACCCGCACCTGGAAACTTTATGCGCAGGCAGTCCGCGAGTTCTGCCTCCAATTTCTCGATAGCACGACACCTCGGTTCCATGTCTCCTTCATGTCCGTCAGGGTCTTGAACCAATTCTTTGCCTGGAAACGTGTATGTGAGGTCGAACGAACAATAGATAGAGAACTTTTGCTTTTTCATGGATACACCCTCAAACATTGGTCCATCGTCTGCCGGTGAAGCGCCAGGACCGGTTCAATGGTCCCGTTCAGGTCGCGTTGGTAGCCACCGGCAAGATTCCAGACGACTGGTGCGAAACGCATGCGGCAGTAGCCAAACACCAAGCCGTCTCGGGTGTGCATCTGATCGGTCGTCATCCGGCCACCCAACGGGTCGTCAACGTGGATGTCAGCGCCAGCCTGATACAGCACGAGGTCGTAGTACCCAACCGGAAGTCGCATCAGGTCTTGCAACTGCACCAGCCCTTCCTCGCCAGTTTCATACGACATACCACCTGTGATGTGGTCCACATAGTCAATGCCCAATCGGTCAATGATGTTCTGGGTGCCGTCGCCATAGTGCTGGTCGAAGTCCAGAATCAGAATTCGTTTGGCAAGACCCAGCCGGTACATCTCGATGGCGGTGACCATCAGCCCGTTGAAGGTGCAGAAGCCGCCCCCATAGCTGTAGTGGGCATGATGGAAGCCGCTGGTGGGGGAGACAGCGCACCTGTGGAATGTGCCGTCTTCCAGAACCTCCTTGGCGGCTGCAATCATGGACCCAGTGGTGTACAAGAGTGACTCTGCAATGGCGGGGCTGGCGTTGTCGAAGCCGTTGAATTGCTTGCAGTCCAATACGCCATCAACATAGGCGTGGTCATGCGCAAGATACAGTTGCTCGCGGGTAGCGGGTTCGAATGAGTGGACTTCCATGCGACCTGGAAAGTGTTTCTCCCAGTCTTGCATCACCATGGCAGGTTTGCCTGCCGATGGGCTGTAAGAATTGGCTTCGGTGCAAGATTGCTCCTGCCGGAAAAATACGGCCATATTGCCCATCGGTAGACCCCCCTAATTGGTTACTGTTTCATACGAAAACTTCTCTGTTTCAACTTTCTGAAGCGAGCAGTGCAGCGTCACTTCACCGTTTCGTCAACGTCATACAGACCGTCAAATTGTTTAAGGCCTTGCTTTCGCGAGAGCATTGCTTTTTCATTGGCCAGTGCCATCCTGCTGAAAGCCACGCTCTTATCGGCGACGCTGTGTTCGTCGTAGCCCGCAACATTTCTCTCTTTGACAGCTAACATTGCTGCCAAGCCAGAGATAGTCTGCTGTGGCCCCAAAAGAGCGAACGTCCAACGACCAGTAGCTTCCAGGCGCTGCACCATGTCCTTGATCGTCTTGGCGGTGTAGATGCGAGATGCGTTCTCCTCACCGTCAGTGAATGTGGTCACGAGCGTTGCCGTGTCGGGACTGTCGATGTCATCGGTCTGAAGAAGGGCTGCAACTGTTGACCCAATCGCGTCCAGGAGCGCCGTATTGCCTTTTGGAATGTAGGTCTCATTAGTCAGCGGCATCAGGTCGTCGAGTTCTCCCGCTACGCTGCGGATATTGACTTCAGTACTGAACTGCACATCCGTGTAAGTTGTTGCTCCGGCGTCTACTGCACCGGCACGTATCACATCGACCTGGGTATTGAAGCCTGCGATAGTTTCCTCTTTCCCATGTGACATCGACCCGGAGCAATCCAGAATCAAAGCAATATTGGTCAATGGAGCCTTTCCTTGCGGAGACTCCGACTGACATTCTTTGTAGAAGGACACTGGCTTAGACAGCAACTTCTGCACTGCAGGTGGAATGAATGGGTTCATGTTTTACGCTCCTTGTGTGTTGACTGATTTGATGGCTTCGTCGTCTAACTTACTCGTGGTCTTTGTCCGCATCGCCCTGCGACGAGGACTGCGCTGATTCCTTTCGTTTGGCAAAGAAATCTGCAATCGGATTGGCACCAAATTTGGCTCGTGGTTTTGGCGTATTCAGTGTTGGCTTAGTCGCAGGATCGGCCAGTTTCCGGCTGAATGAAACGGATGCCGATTCCTTCTTGGCTATAAAGGCACGGATTCCGTACTCAAGCAAGCCAGATGCTGCATCAGACGCGCTGACGCCGTTCTCTTTGGCAAGGGTTGTGACCTGTTTCCACGTTTCCTCCGTAACCAAAAACTCTTTGCGCATGAACCCTGCGGACTCAAGCCGCTTCCTGAATGCCCCTAACTTATCGGATGCTGAGTCGTACAGTTTTGGTCTGCCAGGCTGCTTCTTCTCCATAGAGACTCCTTAAATCGTTTCCGGATACTGTATAGTATAGTTTCCGGGAACGAAATAGTCAACAGCGATGTTTTGATTTAGCTGAAAATTGCAGTTGGATAGGAATTCGAGCGGTCGCAGATGCGCTAGTGAATCAAAGAATGGCGGGCGTAAGTCCAATTTTGGGCTGGTCCTGAGTTGCGGGAGCCGACACCCTTGACCTGCACCCAAGCCTCAAGGCTTCAATGAGCGGTAAAGTGTTGCTGAAATTCAGGGTGGGGTCCCGGTGGATACTACTGAAGGCGTGCAGTGCATCTTTTGAAAGCTACACGCGCACCAAGCGCAATGAAAGCACATGAGGAATTGTGCGATCTTTAACTGGCAGACGGCCAAAGTTTAGGCGGGCGTATGAGCTTCAAAGTAAAACTGGGAATATTCACAAGCCTGCTGGCGATTGCTGGGCAATGCATTGTGCTTTACGCAATGGTCCCATCATCGTTTTCAAATTTTGGTGAAATCATTAACGGGCCAACAATGGGGATGATGGCTTTGGCTTGGACGGCCTGGATTGTTGGTGACGAGTTCCTCGAACTAAGCTGGGGGGTGATTCTTGGAGTATCGTCTTCGCTACTTTGGCCTGGAAGCATGCTTATTGGGTGGATTGGCATATTGATGTTGGCGGTATCGATGGTTACGTACAAAAAGGCATTTCGGTCAAAGTCGTACCAATGAGGCCAGACAGCAATCGTGGTTGACGACAATTACCTTGACCGGTTGACGTGAACTATGTTGGTCGGTTACCTTATGAGCCAACGCAAATTGATAAACGATGTTAAGCGTCTCGTTGTGCTTGTGCTAACGGCGGCACCAACACTGTCCTTTGCTGCCGAGGAACTTGTGACTAGCGCAAAGTACCGCAGCGGTGAGGTGATTCCGTACATTCTGAATATCAACAATCCTTCACCAAGCTATGTATTGATTCTCTTCCCTGGCGGGAGCGGAGTCGTCAATCCATCAATCGTTGACGGACAACTGGTCTACAGCGCAAGGGGCAACTTTTTGATGAGAGCGAGGAAATGGATTGTCGATGACGAGTTTGCTACTGTTGCTACAAACGCCATCAGTTCAGAAGAGAGAGTACAGGCGGTGATTGACGATCTCAACGCTCGCTTTCCTGCTGCAAAACTGTTTTTGGTAGGTACAAGCCGAGGAACGGATGACACGATGCGCTTGGCAGGTTACTTATCGGACAAGATTGCTGGTGAGATTCACACTTCCTCAATGCAACGCATAGCTACCTTCGATCCGAAGAAGTATGCAAATCGCCACCTTATTGTTCACCATCGAAATGATTCATGTAGGGTCACGCCATTTTCCGCTGCCGAGTATTCACACGACCATTACGGAACTGACTTCATAGCCATGGAAGGTGGCATATCCAGGGGAGAAGCTTGCGAAGCATTTGCGTACCATGGGTACAACGGAATTGAAGATTTGACTGTTAACGCGATTAAGCGGTGGGTTAAGCAAGAGTGATCAGCCTTTTGAAAATGAGCCACGGAATGCATGCAACAACTCGCCAAATGAAGAAGCTAGTTCTTTTCCGGTTCCGTCTAGCTGCGCGTCAATCATTCAAGGCTGGAAGGCATACCCTCTGTTTGAAAGGCGCGTCGCACCCAGTTGTGAATACTGGTGCGTCGTTCTGATGATGTTTCGGTGAGATGATGTCGTGATTAAACAGAGCTGTTTTTCAGCCAAGTCGTTGGAAAGCACTGTGCCTATGCAGAACGTAGGAATATTTGGGAGTAGAAATGAAAGCTATCTTTGTGTTGATTGCAGCAGTGGCCCTGTCTTGCAGCGCGTTTGCAAAGGGCGGTAGTCGATCAGGCGGGGGAACTGGTAGTGGGCATGTGAATTCCAGCAGTCATTCCGTAAGTGGCCACACCACCAAAAATGGAACGTATGTAGCGCCTAGCCGTGCAACCAACCCAAACCAGACAAAGCGCGATAACTACTCGCAAAAAGGCAATACAAATCCGAACACCGGAAAGAAAGGGACTAAGTCTTAAGTAATTACTGCTGGGTGAGCGGGACGTCAACCTGGAGCAGATCAAACGGGGCTTGGTTTGGCACTACAAGCAGTATCAGCGTGAACAGTCACCTGCTGACCGACAGGCGTATGCAGCGACTGAGGATGCGGCTAGAGCAGCACAGGTGGGGCTGAGGTTGGATGTAGCGCCCCAAGCACCTTGGGACTTCCGTCATAGGCGGTAGACCATTGCATTCACTCTGCAAGGGTCACGCTGTGGTCAAACTGGACTAACCGAATTTGCTGCCGGATTGAATACCAGTTCCCGGTTTACCTGGGTTGACAGCACTTTCATCGCCCTCTTAGGAGCCATTCAGCATTGAGAGCAGGGCAAGCTACATTCAGTCACTCGAACATCAGGGAAAAAACATGGACATAGCACTCTTACTACTCTTTATCTTGGTTGCATTAGCAGTTTTTGTTGTCGTTTTCTTAATTTTTAGAGCGGCAGTTCTCTGGTACTGGAAAATCGATGAATCACTTGCGGTTCTCAAAGAAATTCGTGACCTTTTAGCTGCACAGCAGAAGACACAGAAAAGACAATCTCAGCCAGCAAATCAGACGAAGGCTGAACGCGATTCCAGCGCTGCCGAAAGGGCATCCATGAGTGCGGATGAACTTGAACTTGAGCGTCAGGCGCTTGCTACACCCCGTAAGGATTGAGATTCAATTGGCACAACCGACCTCACCGACAACAGGCTTAAGGCCGCTTTGCTACCGCGCTAGTTAGAGAACCACCTTGACATGGTAGTGGTCGACGCACGGGACTCAAAATCCCGCGCCGCAAGGCGTGCCGGTTCGATTCCGGCCCCGGCAACTGGCTGATGGGTGTCGTTCAATGGCAGGACTCTTGCCAAGCTGCGCTTTACCCTAAGGTCACACCAAGGACGGCGAGATCACGACGAGGGTCGGGGGTGTCAAAAGTCTGAGTCGATCCAGCTGGAAACCGATCTGCACAATCTTCTCTGCTAATCGCAACTGAAATGCGAAACGATACGCACCGATGTGTTAACTTTAATCTATTGCCCATCACTCAAAAATTATCCAATGAATTTTCGCTCTGCAGGACTATGGGTACTTTGCCTGGTTTGCTTAACAAACAACAGTCTTGCTTTCAGCCTTGGCCCTTACTACCTTGGCATGACAGAGGCACAAGCTAAGGACGTCTGCAATACTGTGAGTGGGATAGATCACTCTTGCAAATCCGTACTGCGTGAACTCAATACGGCTTCCGGCGACAGAAGCGACGTAAGACTTGGTTTTTCTCCAAAAGGCAAGTTGGTGAGGTTGAGTACAAGCTATCTTGCAAGTTTGACAGATGAAGGGATTGCATCAGTAATGGGCGGTTTGAAACTGACGTGTCCCAGCGACCGAAAAATTTCCGATCAGTTCTACGGACTCGGATTTACTTGTTACGAACGCAACGGGGATATTTATACAGTGGAGTGGAAGTCGTGGGGTGGGTACCATCGTATACCTCGGTCTCAATACTGGGTGATCTCAGGTTTTGCTAGTAACGATGTCGAAGTTCGTCTTGCAGCGAAAAAAAAGGAACTTGCACTGAAAGCTAAACGCCAGATTTCAAAATAGGTTTGAGATTCGGCAAAAAATTGCCATTAGCGTTAGGTGAAAGGCATTTCACACTAGAGAACAGGAGACAAAAGTCGAAGTAAGCTGGACTAGGTAACCAAAATAGGGGGCAGTCAAAAGTCTGGACTCTCCAACCTGTTAACCCGTCTGTTCCCTTGCAAATAGCGCTAACCCGGTTTGTTTGACCCCTCTTGCGTGTGCGCGTGCGCGAGGCGGGATGGTAAGGTTACGGGCATGACCCTTACGAACATCTTCCCATGATCACCACTGAAACAGTTTTTTGGACGCAGATTGGGTCCATCATCGGATTTGTCGTGGCGCTGTTTTTTCTGTATCGGTTGCTAGTCGACCAAAAAGATGCAACGATCCAACTTCAGAAGGAAAACATCGCCTTTCTGAAGGATCAGTTAGCTGACGCAAAGCTCCAATCACCAGATATATTGGCCCAAAGTCTTGCTGGAAGGGCAAAGCTTTTTGAGGAAGAACTAGAGCGGCTTCGTCAAGATAAGTCGGCTACGGAGGAGCAGGTCGCAGCAAAGGAAGCTGAGCTTTCCAAGGCTCGCAGTGAGGCTGAGGCACTCACAAAGAAGGTACTTCAAGCCCGTGAACTATTGCACGACTACCTCTGCCCGCACTGTGGCGCACCACTTGTGGAGCGGGTATACCATTCACAGTCAGTTGAATACCAAGGTCGTGAAATGGATGTCGATCACGATTGGTCCAGTTTTGAGTGCGGTTTAGAAATTATTGACGGCTTGGAAGGGACACCCTGCAAAACCAAGGTTTTGAATTTCGTAAACAAAGAAACCTGATTCTGCGATCAACCAGTCTGTGAACAATTGAGTCGCTCAGCGTCGATGACCTTTACGATAGTGGTTATGACGATGGATATGGATTGGTGGACAGGCGTTCATCAATTCAACCGTCCGCGTTGGCTCGGAGCAAAGAGAACGACCCCAATCTGCCGTCCTTAAAAACGCTCAATTTCAACTTGTAAGGAATCGCTTTTTTAGCCTACTCAGCTTAGCTATGCGGCTAAAGAGGCCAAGCGTTTTGAGTGCGGCGCTAGCCCAGTGCTAGCCCAAAAAAAATCCGCTATGTTTTAGATAGCGGATTTTCCTTGATTCTATTGGTGCCGGAGAGATGAATCGAACACCCGACCTTCTCATTACGAATGAGCTGCTCTACCGACTGAGCTACACCGGCTGGTAAGCCTCAAATTATAGCTCGCTCCTCAGGCCTCAAGGTGGTAGCGGGTCACACGTTCCACCTCGTTCTTGGAGCCCAGCACCACACTCACGCGCTCGTGGAGTTTGCCGGGCTGGATGTCCATGATGCGCTCCCTGCAATTGGTGGCGGCGCCACCGGCCTGTTCGACGATCCAGGCCATGGGGTTGGCCTCGTACATCAGGCGCAGCTTGCCGGGCTTCTCGGGTTCACGCTTGTCCCAGGGGTACATGAAGACGCCGCCGCGGGTCAGGATGCGGTGCACGTCGGCCACCATGCTGGCGATCCAGCGCATGTTGAAATCCTTGCCGCGCGGGCCGTCCTTGCCGGCCAGGCATTCGTCCACATAGCGCTTGATGGGCGTGTCCCAATGGCGCATATTGCTCATGTTGATGGCGAATTCCTTGGTGTCCTCGGGAATCTTGACGCCTTCCTGGGTCAGCACGAACGACCCCTGCTCGCGGTCCAGCGTGAACATGGCGACACCCTTGCCCACGGTCAGCACCAGCGTGGTCTGCGGACCGAACACGCAGTAGCCTGCGGCCACCTGCTTGCAGCCGGCCTGCAAAAAGTCCTGCTCCGAGACGCCGGCGCCTTCGGGCTTTTTCAGCACGCTGAAGATGGTGCCGATGCTGACGTTGACGTCGATGTTGCTGGAGCCGTCCAGGGGGTCGAACAGCAGCAGGTATTCGCCCTGCGGGTAGCGGTTGGGCACCAGGTAGATGCCTTCCATTTCCTCGGACGCCATGGCCGCCAAATGGCCGCCCCATTCGTTGGCTTCGATCAGCACTTCGTTGGCGATGATGTCGAGCTTCTTCTGGACTTCGCCCTGCACATTCTCACTCTCGGTGGCGCCGAGCACGCCGCCCAGCGCGCCCTTGTTGACGGCCAGGCTGATGCTTTTGCAGGCGCGTGCCACAACTTCCAGCAACAGTCGCAAATCTGCAGGGATGGCGCCGTCGATGCGCTGCTCGGTGACCAGGTAGCGGGTCAGGGAAATTTTGGGAGCCATAGGTTTCCTTATTAGGTCAGTCCGCCAAAGCGCGGTCGATGACCTCGCGTACGTCATTGCTGAGATCGGTCTTGGCCGCCACGCGCGACAGCGCCTCGCGGGCCGCGCTGCGGTAGGGCTCGGCCAGGCGTTTCCATCGGTCCAGCGCGCGTGCCAGGCGGGCCGCCACTTGCGGGTTGATGCCGTCCAACTCGATCACGCGCTCGCTCCAGTACACATAGCCCGCCGCATCCGCGCGGTGGAAGCCACCCGGATTGGCGTTGCAGTAGCTGAAGATCACGCTGCGGGCGCGGTTCGGGTTGCGGATGTTGAAGTCGGGGTGGACCATCAGCTGGCGCACGGCGGGCAGCACCTGGCCGCCACGGTCCGGGGCGCCGGCCTGCAGCGCGAACCATTTGTCCAGCACCAGGTCTTCATTCTTGAACATCGCATGGAAACGTGCCAGCGCTGGTGCAGCCAGCGCGTGGCCGCTGCCTACCAGGGCCTGCAGGGCGTTGGCGCGGTCGGTCATGTTGCTGGCATCCTTGAAGCGCTGCAGCGCCTTGCCCGGCCACACCGCGTCACCCGTTTCGGTGGCGGATCGGCACAGGTTGGCCAGCGCCATGCCCGCCAGCGCGCGCTTGCCCGCGGAGGCCGCGTCGGGGTGGTAGGCGCCGGTGTCCTGGTGCGTGGAATAGGCCCACTGCCAATCGTCGTGCAGCGCCACGGCCAGTTGCATGCGCATGGACTCGCGCACCGCGTGGATGCGCTGCGGGTCGACCACGTCGAGCTGCTCGGCGATGTAGGTTTCGCTGGGGAGCGTCAGCACCAGTTCCTTGAAGGCGGCGTCCAGTGTGGGGTGACGCAGAACGCTGCGCATGGCTTCCAGGTATGCGTCATTCAGCACGCCAGCCCTCGTGGAATCTGCGGATGATGCTATTGAAGTGATAGCGCTTTGCAGTGCCAGGCGCTGGCCGGCTTCCCAGCGGTTGAAGGGGTCGGGGTCATTGGCCAGCAGTGTCAGCAGCTGCGCATCGCTGTAGTCAAAGTCCAGCACGACAGGCGCCGAGAAGCCGCGCAGGATGGACGGTACCGGTTCCTCCGAGACGCCAGTGAAGGTGATGCTGGCGGTCTCGCCGGTCATCACGAACAGGTGGTTGGCGGCGGCTGCGTCGGCGCTGCCCTGCACTTGCAGGGGGAGCGCTGCGCCACTGGCCGCACCGACCAGACCAAGCAGGACCGGAATCACAAACGGCTGTTTGTCGCTCTGCCCGGAGGTGGGCGCGCAACGCTGGGTGAAGGACAGCGTGTAGGTCTGTGCCGCGGCGTCATAGCTGCCGCTGGCTGCCAGGTGGGGCGTGCCGGCCTGGCTGTACCACAGCTTGAACTGGGGCAGCAGCTGGGCCAGGCTGGACTCCGGATTGGCGTCGGCCATGCTTTGCGCGAAGTCGTCGCAGGTCACGGCCTGGCCGTCAAAGCGCTCGAAATACAGCTTCATGCCCTTGGCGAACCCGTCGCGGCCCACCAGGGTCTGCATCATGCGCACCACCTCGGCACCTTTTTCGTAGATGGTGACGGTGTAGAAGTTGTTGATCTCGATGTAGCTGTCAGGCCGCACCGGGTGGGCCATGGGGCCCGCGTCCTCAGGGAACTGGGCGGTGCGCAGCACGCGCACGTCTTCGATGCGCTTGACGGCGCGGGCCGACGCGTCGGCACACAGGTCCATGCTGAATTCCTGGTCGCGGAAAACGGTCAGACCTTCCTTCAAACTCAGCTGGAACCAGTCGCGGCAGGTGATGCGGTTTCCGGTCCAGTTGTGGAAGTACTCGTGGCCGACCACGCTCTCGATGCCGGCGTAGTCCGCGTCCGTGGCGGTGGCCTGGTTGGCCAGCACGTACTTGGTATTGAAGATGTTCAGGCCCTTGTTCTCCATGGCGCCCATGTTGAAGTCAGCCGTGGCGACGATCATGAAGCGTTCCAGATCCAGCGGCAGCCCAAAGCGGGCCTCGTCCCAGGCCACCGATGCCATCAGCGAGTTCATCGCGTGCTCGGTCTTGTCCAGGTCGCCGGGGCGCACAAATACCTGCAACAGGTGCTCCTTGCCGGCGCGCGAGGTGATGCGCTGCTCGCGCGCCACCAGCTGGCCGGCCACCAGGGCAAACAGGTAGCTGGGCTTCTTGTGCGGATCGACCCACTTGGCGAAGTGGCGGCCATCTTCCAGCGGGCCACTGTCCACCAGGTTGCCATTGGAGAGCAGCACCGGGTACTTGGCCTTGTCGGCACGCAGTGTGACGGTGTAACTGGCCATCACATCGGGGCGGTCCAGGAAGTAGGTGATGCGTCTAAAGCCTTCTGCTTCGCACTGCGTGAAGAACGAATCCTGGCTGACGTACAGCCCGGACAGCTTGGTGTTCTTGACGGGGGCACAGGTGGTGAAGATTTCCAGTTCGAAGGGGTCATTGCCTTCGGGCAGGTTTTCCAGCACCAGGCATTCGCCCTCCATCTTGAAGGACGTGCCCTGGCCATTGACCAGCACGCGCGCCAGGTTCAGCTCTTCGCCGTCCAGCTTCAGCGGCTGGGCCGCCACCTCCGGGTTGCGGCGCAGCGTCATTTTGTTCAGTACGCGTGTCTTGGCCGGGTCCAGATCGAATGTCAGTTCGACCGTGTCGATGCGGTAGGCCGGTGCCGCGTAGTCGGCGCGGTGGATGACCACGGCGGGGCCTTCTTGATCACGTAGTTGCAGCATGTTGTTCTCCAGAAATTTTTGTAATAAGGCAGTTGCCGCCGGGCCGCCCCAAGGCGACTACGGCCCCCTTGGGGGGCAGCGAAGTACACGAAGTGACGAGCGTGGGGGCCATGTCTTTAGACACCCTGTTTCAACGAGGCTTCGATAAACACGTCCAGGTCGCCATCCAAAACCTTCTGCGTAGCCGATACCTCGACATTGGTACGCAAGTCTTTGATGCGGCTGTTGTCCAGCACGTAGGAGCGAATCTGGTGACCCCAGCCCACGTCGGTCTTGGTGTCTTCCAGCTTTTGCTGGGCTTCCTGCTGCTTGCGCAACTCGAAGTCATACAGGCGCGAGCGCAGGCGCTTCCACGCCACATCGCGGTTGCTGTGCTGGCTGCGGCCATCCTGGCACTGCACCACGATGCCGGTGGGGATGTGGGTCAGGCGCACGGCCGAGTCGGTCTTGTTGATGTGCTGGCCGCCGGCGCCGGATGCGCGGAAGGTGTCGGTACGCACATCGCTGGGGTTGATCTCGATCTCGATCGAGTCGTCAATCTCGGGGTAGACAAACACGCTGGCAAAACTGGTGTGGCGCCCGCCGCTTGAATCGAACGGCGACTTGCGCACCAGGCGGTGCACGCCGGTTTCGGTGCGCAGCAGGCCAAAGGCGTATTCGCCTTCGATCTTGATGGTGGCGCCCTTGATGCCGGCCGTGTCGCCTGGGGTTTCGTCCTCGATGGTGGTCTTGAAGCCCTTGCGCTCGGCGTACTTCAAATACTGGCGCAACAGCATGCTGGCCCAGTCGCAGGCCTCGGTGCCGCCGGCGCCGGCCTGGATGTCCAGGAAGCAGGGCAGCGGGTCTGCGGGATTGTTGAACATCCGGCGGAATTCCAGGTCCTTGATGATGGCGGACAGCTTCTCGGTCTCGCCCTCAATCGTCATCAGGCCGGCTTCGTCGCCATCTTCCTTCGACATCTCGAACAGTTCGAGGTTGTCGGACAGCTCATGCTCCAGGTTGGTGATGGTGACCACCACGCCTTCGAGCATTTTCTTTTCCTTGCCCAGTTCCTGGGCTTTCTTGGGGTCGTTCCAGACGCCAGGGTCTTCTAGGGACGCATTGACCGTGCGCAGTCGTTCCGCTTTGGCATCGTAGTCAAAGATACCCCCGTAACTCTTGGGTCCTGGCGCTCAGGTCCGTGAGTTGGGTGCCAATGAGGTTGATGCGTTCTGCTTCCATGATGGTGCTGTCCTATGCGGTGAATTCTTGAATAACCCGCCATTTTAGTTCCGGTGCCGGATTTTTTGAGGCTAGCGGGTGGGAACACGCAAATCGTCCAGGTAGTCGCGCTTGATGTTGACGCTGCAGGACACCCCCAGCGCCGAGAAATGCCGGGCCAGCCACTGGCGGGCGCAGTCCCGGCCCAGGTCGCGCAGGGTGTGGATGAGCTTGGCGTCGGTGGCCGACTTGGTGGAGGCATGAAAGCCCTCCAGAATTTCGCCGCCGTCGATGCGGTGCATCAGCACATCCTTGTAGCGCGCGGGGTCCAGCTTGCCCTCGGCCAGCAGGCGCTTCACAAAATCGATGGCGCGCATCTCGGCAATCAGGGCCGCGTTGAACGTGATCTCGTTGACGCGGTCCATGATGTCGCCCGCGCTGGTGGGCAGCTTGTCGCGCAGGATGGGGTTGATCTGCACCAGCACGATGTCACGGCTGTGGCATTGGTAAATCAGTGGGTGTATCGCCGGGTTACCGGAGAAGCCGCCATCCCAGTAGTGCACGCCGTCAATCTCCACTGCCTGAAACACCGTGGGCAGGCAGGCCGAGGCCATGACGGCTTTGGCGCTCAGGCGCTGGCCGGAAAACACCTCGGCCTTGCCGGTGGTGACCGCGGTGGCCACCACAAACACCCGCACGCCCTTGAATGCCGCCAGCTGCTCAAAGTCGATCTGCGCCTCCAGAAATTTCTGCAGCGGGTTGATGTCCAGCGGGTTGCTCTGGTAGGGCGAAACGGTCTTGGCCCAGAAGCTGGTCATGGCGTCGTTGACCATCTGGCCCGGCGAGGGGTGGCCCGTCAGGCTGCCAAAACCGCCAAACAGGATGTCAAACGGTGCGCGTTGGGCCTGCGAGATGGAGTTGGTCACGGCACCCATGTCCACAATGCCGTCCCAGAACCGTGCCAGCGACTCCCGGGCTGACTCGCGCATCTGCAAAGGCGTCTGGCCCTGGGCCTGCGCCAGACCGTGCGCCATGGCCACCGCGTTCATGGCCCCGGCGCTGGTGCCGCTGATGCCCTCAAACGCCACGCGTCCGTCGGCCAGCAGAGTGTCGAGCACGCCCCAGGTGAAGGCACCATGGGAGCCGCCGCCCTGCAGCGCCAGGTTGACTTGGGGTCCGGCGAGGGTGTTCATAGGTCAGGCGATAAAGCGTTCGATCATCGCCGCCAGCAACTCGGGCTGGTCGTGGTGCATCATGTGGCCAGCGTCGGGGATGTAGCCGATCTCCACGTTGGGCACATTTTTGATGCGCTCGTGGTACTGCTCCAGCGTGAACTTGCCTTTCCACCACAGGTCCAGGCTGTTGTCGGACGCTTCCACGGCCAGCACCGGCATGGTCAGGCGGCGGTACAGGGCCAGCACTTCTTCCTGCTGGTACAGGTGGGCGCTGATGACCTTGTGCGCCGGTTGGCCCAGGATGGTCCATTTGCCGTCGGCGTTTTGCTCGGCCCAGTGCTCTGCCAGCCAGTTGGCCTTGTCGGGGCTCAGGCGCGGGTTGGTTTTCATGAGGCGGCGCGCAACACCGCTGACGGCGTCGTAGGCTTTCATATCCAGTTCGCCGCGGTGCAGTTTTTTCAGTTCGTCCATCCACTTGGCATAGCGGGCCGGGGCCATGTCGGGCGTGGTGGCGGGCATGCCAAAGCCCTCCAGGTTCACCAGGCGGCGGATGCGTTCGGGGCGCACGCCAGCGTACAGCATCACCACGTTGCCACCCAGGCTGTGGCCGACCAGGTTGACCGGGCGGTCGGGTGCGTAGTGGTCGAGCAAAAAGTCCAGATCGGCCATGTAGTCGGGGAACCAGAAGTTGTCGACATTGCCGGACGGCGTGCGGCCATAGCCACGCCAGTCGGGTGCGATCACATAGTGGTCGTGGCTCAGCGCATCGACGACAAACTGGTAGCTGGCGGCCACGTCCATCCAGCCATGGACCATGACCAGCGGGGTCTTGTCGGGGGACGGCTCGCCCCATACTTGCACGTGGTACTGCAGGTTGCGGATAGGGACAAACTCGCTGTGGGGTTTTCTTTTGACTTGGTACATTTGTCCCATCATACGGAGGCACTTGATGCACGTCAGTCAAAACAGCGACAAAACTTCGCCACCGGCCCGGGGAACTCCGCCGTCCCTGGGCGGTGTGCCCGCGGCCTACCAGCGCCTGCACAGCCGCTTCACCTGGGCCGTGCCCCAGCACTTCAACATCGCCCAGGTCTGCTGCGCGCGCTGGGCGGTCCTGCCGGGTGCTACCAAAAGAGTAGCTATACAGGCTTACTCCACGAGGGCTGGAGATGTTTTTTACTCATACGCCCAGCTGCAGGAGCAGGCCAACCGGCTGTCCAACGCGCTGGTCGCGCAGGGCGTGCAGCGGGGCGACCGCGTGGCCATCGTCATGCCGCAGTGCTTTGAGACCGCAGTGGCCTACATCGCCGTGCTGCAAATGGGTGCCGTGGCCATGCCGCTCTCCTTGCTGTTCGGCCCCGATGCGCTGGAATACCGGCTGCAGGACAGCGAAGCGGTGCTGGCCATTGCCGACGCGTCATCTCTGGCGGACCTGATGCTGGCGCGAAAGCACTGCCCGCTGTTACGCACCGTGGTCGGCGTGGGGGCCATGGACGCCGTGCTGGGGCTGGCCGACTGCGAGTTTGCCGACATGCTGGCCCAGTTCAGCACGCAGTTCACGCCGGTGGACACGCTGGCCGACGACCCCGCCATCCTGATCTACACCAGCGGTACCACCGGCAACCCCAAGGGCGCCCTGCTGGCGCAGCGCGCGCTGATCGGCAACCTGCCCGGGTTTGTGGCCAGCCAGAACTGGTTCGGCTTTGATCCGTTCATGAAGGGCGAGACCCAGGCCGTCTTCTGGTCCCCGGCTGACTGGGCATGGACCGGCGGGCTGATGGATGCCTTATTGCCCACGCTGTACTTTGGCCGGCCCATCGTGGCCTATAGCGGGCGCTTCAGCCCCCAGACCGCGCTCGAACTCATGGGGCAGTGCGGCGTGACCCACACCTTCCTGTTCCCCACGGCGCTCAAGGCCATGATGAAGGCCTATCCCGGCACGCCCGAGCGCACGGTGCGCCAGCAGTTCGCGCTGCAGTTGCAGGCCATCATGAGCGCCGGCGAGGCTGTGGGCGACGCGGTGTTTGCCTACTGCGAGCAGCAGTTGGGTGTGAAGCCCAACGAGATGTTTGGCCAGACCGAGATCAACTACATCGTTGGCAACTGCAATGCGCTGTGGCCCTCCAAGCCCGGCAGCATGGGCATGGGCTACCCCGGCCACCAGGTGCGGGTTATCGACGACGATGGCAACGAATGTCCGGTGGGCGTGCCGGGCGACGTGGCGCTGAACCGCTATGACGTGCATGGGCAGCCCGACCCGATCTTCTTTCTGGGCTACTGGAAGAACGACGACGCCACCCGCGCCAAGTTCACCGGCGACTGGTGTCGCACCGGCGACCAGGCCGTGCGCGACTCCGATGGCTACCTGTGGTACCACGGCCGCGCGGACGATGTGTTCAAGGCCGCAGGCTACCGCATCGGCCCCGGCGAAATCGAGAACTGCCTGGTCAAGCACCCGGCCGTGGCCAACGCCGCCGTGGTCCCCAAGCCCGACCCCGAGCGCGGCGCCGTGGTCAAGGCCTACGTCGTCATTGCTCCTGATTTTGTAGCAAGATATGCAGGTGATACGAGGGCTACAGACCAATTTCATGCAGAGCTTTCGCTGGAACTTCAGGCCCACGTGAAAGGCCTGCTGGCGCCCTACGAGTACCCCAAGGAGATTGAATTCGTTGACGCCCTGCCCATGACCACCACCGGCAAGGTGCAGCGCCGCGTGCTGCGCCTGCAGGAGGAGGAGCGGGCACGCGTGCGCGCCGGCGCGGCCTGATACACGGCGAAGGACACCCCATGCCACTCAAGCTCCCCCAACGCGTCCCGCTGCGCCGCGGCATCCAGATCCTGTCGGCGCTCAAATACCTCGCGTTTCCGGCGCTGCCACTGGCCAGCTATTTTGCGCTGCACGGTGGCATCGCGCTGGTGCTGGTGGCACTGGTGTGCCTGGCCCTGCATGCAGCGCTGCGCGTATGGGAGACCAGCCTGCGCCGCCGCTTCATCCGCGAGGCCACGTTCCCCCGCTTTCTGGGTGCCAAGCTGCTGGCCCAGTACCCGCAGTTGCAGCCGCGCGATGTGGAACTGGTGCTGCACGGCCTGCGCCAGTTCTTCATCGCCTACCTGCGCAGCCAGCGCAAGTTTGTGGCGATGCCGTCCAAGGTGGTGGACGCGGCCTGGCACGAGTTCATCCTGCACACCCGCGCCTACGAGGCCTGGTGCAGCGCCGCCTTTGGCAATCTGCTGCACCACACGCCAGCCGAGGTGCTGGGGCGCGATCCCAAGCGCAACGACGGCCTGCGCCGCACCTGGTACTGGGCCTGCAAGGAGGAAAGCATTGATCCGCGCAAGCCCGGTCGCCTGCCGCTGCTGTTTGCGCTGGACAAGAAGTTTGCGATTGCCGGTGGCTACAGCTACGTGCCCGACTGCAGTGACATCAACCGCCAGGCGGGGTCCGACTCTTACTGTGGCACCAGCTTCAGCGACGGCGGCGGTGGCGCGTCGGGGGATGCCGATGGCTTTGGCGGCTGCGAGTCGTCCGGTGACGGCGGTGGTGGGGATGGCGGCGACGGCGGAGGCTGTGGCGGCGATTGAGCATCCAGTACGATGCAGTTCAACAACGAAAGAGGAGACAACATGACACAGGGTTTTTCCACACGGCGCCGCCAGACGGCTCGCCTGGCCGCAGCCGCCGCGCTGACACTGCTGGCCGGCTGGTCTGGCCAGGCGTTGGCCCAGGCCTATCCGTCCAAGCCGCTCAAATTCGTCGTGCCGTTCTCGGCCGGCAGCGCCACCGACGCCGTGGGCCGCATCGTGGCCCAGGCCATGGGTGAAGCGCTGGGCCAATCAATCACCGTGGAGAACAAGGCCGGCGCCAATGGCATTTTGGGTGCTGAAGCAGTCAAGGCTTCGCCGGGCGATGGCTACACCTTTCTGGTCACCACCAGCACCACGCAGGCTGCCAACGTCAGCCTGTACAAGAAGCTGTCCTACGACCCGGTGAAAGACTTCACACCCATCGGCAAGATCGGCGAGACCGGTTTCATCCTGATGGTGCAGACCGAGTTCCCGGCCAAGGACATGAAGGAGTTCATCGCCTACGGCAAGGCCAACCCCGGCAAGCTGGCCTATGGCCACGGATCGTCGGGCTCGCTGGTGTCGGCCGCGCTGCTGGGCCAGATGGCGGGGCTAGAGTTCTTGAGCGTGCCCTACAAAAGCATTCCTCCGGCGCTGACCGACCTGCTCGGTGGCCAGCTGCAGTTTGTGTTTGCCGACGTCGGCAACGCGGTGTCGCAAATGAATGGCGGACGTCTGCGGGGTCTGGGTGTCACCGCGGCCAAACGGGCAGGCAAGGCGCCCCAGGTGCCGCCCATTGGCGATACCGTCAAGGACTACGCCATGGGCGCCTGGTTTGGCCTGATGGCCCCCGCTGGTTTGCCGGCCGACGTCAAGGCCAAGGTCGGTGCGGCCTTTGCCACCGTGATGGCCAAGCCCGAGGTGCGCGAGAAGATTGCCGGCGTGGGCATTGACGTGGACTACCAGGACTCCGCCCAACTGGCCAAGACCATTGATGCCGAGATCAAGAAGTGGTCCGGCTGGGTCAAGGCCGCAAACATCACACCGGAATAGGCCACTAGCCCTCGTCATTGCTGCATATAGTGCTATTGAAATGCTAGCTTATGGCTGATGCGGAAGTGAACGACGGCGCGCTGTCCGGCTACCGCGTCATCGACATGACCGGCGTGGTGCTAGGCCCCTACGCCACGCAGATCCTGGGCGACTATGGCGCCGACGTCATCAAGATCGAGCCACCGGGCGGCGACATCATGCGCCACGCCGGGCCTATGCTGCACCCGGGCATGGGCCACATCTTCATCAACGCCAACCGCAACAAGCGCTCGGTGGTGCTGGACCTCAAGAAGCCCGAGGATCGCGCCACGCTGCTGCAGCTCTGTGCCACGGCCGACGTGCTGGCCTTCAACATCCGCCCGGCCAGCATGGCGCGCCTGGGGCTGTCGTGGGACGCGGTGCAGGCCGTGAACCCGCGCATCGTCTACTGCGGCGCCTACGGCTACAGCGAGGGCGGCCCGTACTCCGACTGGCCCGCCTACGACGACCTGATCCAGGGCGCCGCCTGCATCCCCTGGCTGATGACGCAAAGCGGCAGCCCCGAGCCGCGCTATGTGCCGGCCACCTTTGCCGACCGCGTGACCGGCCTGAACATGGTGCACGCCGTCATGGCCGCACTCTTGGCCCGCGTGCGCACCGGGCGCGGCCAGAGCGTGGAGGTGCCGATGTTTGAGTGCCTGCTGCAGTTTGTGCTGGGCGAACACCTGGGCGGCGCCACTTGGGAGCCACCCATCGGCCCCATGGGCCACAGCCGGATGCTGGCACCCAACCGCAAGCCCTATGCCACGGCCGATGGCCATGTCTGCGCGCTGATGTACAACGATGCGCACTGGAAGGCGTTTTTGGCGCTGGTGGGCGAGCCCGAACGCTTTGAAACCGACCCGCGCTTCACCACCCAGAGCGCGCGCATCACCCACATCGACGCACTCTACGGTTTTGTGCAGCCACACATGCGCGCCAAAACCACCGCGTACTGGCTGCATGAACTGGCAGCGCACGACATTCCCGTGATGCCGATGATGAAACTCGATGATCTGCTCACGGACCCTCACCTCGCGGCTACTGGCGCCTGGCTGGACGTAGGCCACCCGCACGAAGGGCGGTTGCGCCAGTTGCGCCCCCCGGTGCGCATGGGCGGCACTCCGACCTCTGTGCGCAAACCGGCGCCATTGTTGGGGGAGCACACACGGGAGGTCCTGGCGGAACTGAATGCTCTACAGAATGTCGAGCGCAGGTAGACCGTCGGCCCCTTTGAGGCAGTGCCAAAGGTACACGGCAAGCCCCAGATCACCCGTCCACAGCGTGTAGCGCCCCTGTCCGTACTGTTGGTGCATGGCGTTGCGTTGGGCCAGGGCATGCATTGCGAAGGCGCGGGCGCGGTCCAGCCACAGGGAGTCGCCCGTGCGCTGGTAGAGCTTCAGCAAGGCATAGCCGTTGCCGGCCGTGCCGTGGCAGAGCCCAAAGCCCTTGGTCAGCGGCTCGGCCGTCCATACAGCCTGGCCCGCGGAAAGCAGCATGGCCTCCATCTTGTCGGATTGCTGGTGCGGGAAGTACCCCAGTGCCGTCACCACGCCGGGCGCGCCGTGGCACCATTGCATGAGCATGGCGGTGCGACCGGGCCGCGGTGCGCCAATTCCTTGCGGCCAACTGGTACCGCCCGCTTCAACCACTGCGGTTGCCTCCAGCGTCTTGACGCAACGGGCGTAGAGTTCCTCGCGGCGGGCAGAGTCCAATTGCGCCGCGCCGCGCAACAGCGGGTAAACATTCCCGGCGAAGCCATGGCCCGCGCCGAGCAGCTGGACCACGCGCCCATAGAGGTCCTGGGTCCACAGGAAGCAGTCCTTTTCCGGGTGCGGCAGCCAGGTGCGCCAGAGTTGTTCAAGGTTATCGACAAACAGGGTTCGCCAGCGCTCCTCGCCCGTGGCCTCCCACAGGTGCCATGCGGCCACCATGGTGCCGGGAGCGGCCCACAGTGCTTCGTTGGTAGGGTTCGGAATGTTCTTCTGGATCGATGCGTACATCTGATCCGCAGCCTCGCTGGAGCCCGTGAGGCGCCAACGCACCAGCTCGATTCCCACCTCGCCCAGAAAATAGGACGGCACTACGTCCCCGGTGTCTGACGCGGTTTGGTAGTTGCGGGCGGCCTGCTCGATGGCGCTAACGGGATCAAGATGAAGCTCTACTGCGCCTTCTTTGTTGAGGTACCACAGCGCCCAAATGACGCCAGCGCTTCCCAGGTAGATGCTCTTAAACCCGGTAGCGGGCTGGTCCACGTCGGAGTCGAGTGCATGAACGGGCCAATGTCCCTCTGGCAATCGCGCCTTTTCAACGTCCACGACGATGGATTGGATCGTCGCGCGGACACAGGCGGGATCCCATTCTGTGGTGGTGAGGGCTTCGTGCCGATCGGGTTCAAACAGCATGGTGTAGTCGACTCGCATTGGAAGTTAGGGGCCGGATGGGCTCCCAGTCTATCGTGCGTGACGACCAGGGTGTGACACTGAAGTCAGCTGTCATCCAGCGGCGCACCAAGGCTGCAGGCCGTTAATGCGCGCCAGCCGCTGCGTCAGCTACACCCGCCGATTCGGATGTGGGTCCAGTAGCGCTGCTGCGTGCGGGGCGTGACAACCAGACCAGTGGCACCAGCAGCACGAAGATGATGGCCGAGGCATAGAACACATCATTGGCGGCCAGCATGAAGGCCTGCTGGTCCACCATGCGGTTGATCTGGCCCAGAGCCTGCTCGCTGCTCATGCCCGCCGCATTGAAGCCGGCCAAGGCACTGGTCGTGGCACTGCTGCCGCGGTTGACCAGTTCGGCCAGTTGCGCGTGGTGCAGGGCCGCGCGGTCCTGCCAGATGGTGATGGCAATCGACGTGCCAAACGATCCGCCCACCATCCGCGCGAAGCTGGACAGGCCCGAGGCGGACGGAATCTTTTCGGGCGGAATGCCGCCCAGGATGATGCTGGTCAGCGGAATGAAGAAGAAGGCCACCGCCACGCCCTGGATGACGGTGGGCACCATGATGGTTCCAAAGTCCGCCTGGGTATTGAAGTGCGAGCGCATGAACAGCACCAGCGCAAACACCGCAAACGCAAACGTGGTCAGCGACCGCGGGTCAAACTTCGAAATGTTCTTGCCCACCACGGGGGACAGGATGATGGCAAATAGGCCTACCGGTGCCATCAGCATGCCGGCCTGGGTGGACGTGTAGCCCATGAACTGTTGCAGCCACAGTGGCAACAGCACCAGGTTGCCCATGAACAGGCTGTAGGCCACGGCCATGGCCACGGTGCCGGTCCAGAAATTGCGCCGTGCCAGCAGCCGGAGGTCGACCACCGGGTGGTCGTCCGTCAATTCCCAGGCAATAAAGAACGCAAAGCCGATCAGCGACACGATGCCCAGGCCCAGCACCAACGGCGAGTGGAACCAGTCCAGCTCCTTGCCCTTGTCCAGCATGATCTGCAGCGAGCCCACCGAGATGACGAGCAGGCCCAGACCCACGGTGTCGATGGGCAACTGCTTGGTGGGTGTTTCGCGCTTGTGAAAAATCGTCCAGGTGATGAAGGCCGCCATCACGCCCACCGGGATGTTGATGTGAAAAATCCATCCCCAGTGCGTGTGGTCGGTGATCCAGCCGCCCAACAGCGGCCCCATCACCGGCGCCACCAGCGTCGTCATGGCCCACAGTGCCATCGCCATCCCCGCCAGTGCCGGTGGGTAGCTCGACAGCAACAGCGCTTGCGCCAGCGGCATCATCGGGCCGGCCACAAAACCCTGCACGGCGCGCATGGCGATCAGGGTGCTCATGTTGGGCGCGAGGCCGCACAGCCAGGAACTGATGACAAACAGCAGAACGCTCAGTGTGAACAGGCGTACCTGCCCAAAGCGCTGCGACAGCCAGCCGGTAAGCGGCAGCGCGATGGCATTGGCTACACCAAAGCTGGTGATGACCCAGGTGCCCTGGTTCGGGCTGACGCCCAGGTCACCGGCAATGGCCGGCAACGACACGTTGGCGATGCTGGAATCCAGCACGTTCATGAACGTGGCGGCCGACAGCGCAATCGTGCCCCACATGCGGGCCGAGCCCTGCAGTGGTGGTGGCGAAAAATGGGGAGAAGTGCTCATCGAACCATGCGGGGTGCGTTGGCGGCAATGATTTTGCGCACTTCGGCGTTGGCCTGGGTGTCAATGGCCGCAAACACTTGGGTTTGCACGCTGGACGCCGCCTGGGGCGCGTCCGACAGGGCCTTGCCGCTCTGGTCGGTCACGTCCACCGTGGCCTCCATCGACAGCCCCACACGCAGCGGGTTTTGCGCCAGCTCCTTTGCATCCAGGGCGATGCGCACGGGTACGCGCTGCACCACCTTGATCCAGTTGCCGGTCGCATTCTGTGCAGGCAACAAGGCAAAGGCGGCGCCGGTGCCGGCGCTCATGCCGGCCACCGTGCCCTTGTATTCGACCTTCTTGCCGTATATGTCGGCGGTCAGCGTCACCGGCTGGCCAATGCGGATATTGCGCAACTGCACTTCCTTGAAGTTGGCGTCCACCCACAGCTGGTTCAGAGCAATCAGCGACATCAGCGGCGTGCCCGCGGCCACACGCTGGCCGAGTTGCACGGTGCGCTTGGCTACATAACCATCCACCGGCGCGGGCAGGGCGGCGCGGTGCGCGGCCAGGTAGGCCTCACGCACCTTGGCGGCAGCGGCCAGCACGCTGGGGTGGGCTTCAATCGTGGTGCCGTCGGTCAGGGCCTGGTTGCTGGCCAGCTGCTCGCGCGCGGCGGCCACACCGGCCTTGGCGGCGGACAGCGCGTTTTGGGCCGTAGCCAGTTGCGACTGGGTGTGTCCCAGTTCTTCCTTGGACACGGCTCCGTTGCCCACCAGGGACTGGCGGCGGGCCAGGTCGTCGGTGGCGCGGGCAATATCGGTCTGCGCTCGGGCGATGTCGGACTCGCGCAGTGCAATCTGCGCGCTCAGGCTGCCGTTGTTGGCGTACAGCGTGCGCACCTGGCGCACGGTCTGCGCCAGATTGGCCTCGGCCTGGTCGAGCGCCACCTGGGCGTCCGCAGGGTCCAGCTGCACCAGCGGCTGGCCGGCCTTCACGAAGTCGGTGTCGTCGGCCAGGATGGCGGTGACCGTGCCGCCAATCTGCGGCGTGATCTGGATCACATTGCCCTGCACGTAGGCGTTGTCGGTATCTTCGGAATGGCGGTTGATAAACCATTCAAAGCCGCCATAGGCCAGACCCAGCAGCACGACGATGCTGATCACGGTGAGCGCCTTTTTGCGGGCGGCGTTGGCGGGGACTTGTTGGGGCATGGCGGGAGTGGTGGGTGCGTTCATGGCGAGGATGGTGGTGTTTGGGGGCTTGGTGTTTACAGGGCGGTGCTGTTGGGGGTGTATCCACCACCCAGCGAGCGAATCAGTTGCACTTGTGTATCGAGCGCGCGGGCCGCCAGATCGACGGCCTGGCGGCGCTGCGCCAGCACGCTGGTCTCGCTGGAGAGCACGTTCAGGTACGTGCCCAGCCCGGCCTTGTAGCGTTGCAGCGCAATCGAATAGGCGGTCTCTGCCGAGGTTTGGGCGCTGCGCTGCTCGGCCTGCTGGCGGACAATGGCCTGGCTGGAGGCCAACTGGTCAGCCACATCGCGCACAGCGTCAATCACCAGTGCGTTGTAGCTCTCAATGGCGGCATCCAGATCGGCTGACTTGCCGCGCAGGTTGGCGCGCAGGTGGCCAGCTTCAAACAGCGGCAGCCGGATGGCCGGGCCCACGCCCCATTGCTCGCTGCCGCTCTTGAGCAGTTTGTCAAAGCCAATGCTCTGGAAACCGGCAAAGGCCACCAGGTTGACGTTGGGGTAGAACAGCGTCCGGGCGTTGCTGACATCCTGCGTGGCCGCTTCCACGCGCCAACGCGCAGCTGCGATATCGGCGCGCCGGCCCAGCAAGTCCAATGGGATGGCGGTGGCGATTGCTACTGGTTTGATAGCGTCTGTTGCAGGCGGAACGAGGGCTAGCGGTGTTTTTTGTTGACCACTCAGGGCGGCCAGGGCGTTCAGGGCGAGCGCCTGCAGCTCCTTCAGCAGCTCGATCTGCAGGCGTGCGTCGGGCAGGGCGCTTTCACTTTGCTGCAGTTCCAGCTGGGTGTCCAGCCCGGCGGTCAGGCGGTCCTGTACCAGTTTCCTGGCCTGTTCGCGCTGCGCCAGGGTGCGCTCGGCAACCGCCAGTTGTGCATTGAGCTTGACCCACTGGAAGTAGCTGCGGGTCACGTTGCTGGCCAGCAGCATGCGGGCCGCCTGCGCATCGGCCTCAGCTGCGCGCACCTGGCCGATGGCGGCCTCCAGCGCGGAGCGGTTTTTGCCAAAGAAATCCAGCTCCCAGCTTGCGTTGGCCTGCACCGTGCCGGAGTCCAGAATGGCGCCGCCCAGCGGGGGCGGGTAGATGAAGTTGTTGGAGAAGCGCTGGTGCGTCAGATCGGCGCCCAGTCCAACCGTTGGCAGGTCGTTGCCGCGCACTCCGTCGAAGGCCGCCTGCACGCGCGCCAAGCGGGCCCGGGCCACGCGCAGGCTGGGGTTGTTGGCCAGCGATTGCTCGACCAATGCGGTGAGCTGTGCATCGCCGAAGCCGCGCCACCAGTGGGCGCCGATGGGCTGTGCCGGTTCGCCCTGGAGACCGACTGCGGCGGCATCCAGTAGCTGTGCTTTCTGTGCTTCGTTGTCGAAATGGGCACAGGCGGCCAGGCTGGCCAGGGCCAGGGCGCTGAGGGTCAGCCGCAGGGCCGGGTGGTGGATTATTTCAAGCCGCATCGGGGTTTCCAGTCGTGGGGGAAGTGCTTTCCTGCTGAATCGTCTGGCCATTGACCAGAATGCGCCGCAGATAGCCTTTCAGGGTTTCAAATTCATCGGCACTGAAGCCGCTCAGGTTGGCGTTTTGCACCCGGCTGAGTACGTGGGGAATCTCTGCGGCCGCGGTGCGCCCCGCATCTGTCAGCGTGATGTTGACGACACGGCGGTCGCTATCCGACCGCTCCCGGCGGCACAGGCCCTTGCCTTCCAGCCGGTCCAGCGTGCGGGTCATGGCGCCAGCGTCCAGCTGACATTCGCGCGCCAGTTCCGCCACGGTGGAGGCCTTGCCGATGTAGAGCTTGAACAGGGGAATCCACTGGGCGTTGGTTAGCTCGGTGTGGGCCAGTTGCGATTCGATTTGCTGCGCGACGCCGTTGAGGATCTGGCGCATCAGGTAGCCCATGCTGTCTTCTGGGCGGTAGTCCTTGGCACAGTAGAACTGCGTCACGGGCGCGCGGCGTTGGGAGGGGGGATTCGACGGCGTTTTTTTCATGACTGGGCAAATTATAGATTGCCTAGGCAATTAATGCTTATGCAAGCAAATACCCAAAAAAACAGCGCTGCAGGCGCTGAGTTTTTATTGCGTCAATGGTCTGCGGGGGGTTGCGGGCCTGGTGGAAACCGCTGCAGCACGTGGGTTGTCATCCCCCGTGCCAGTTCCTCCTCGCCGAAAAAGACCAGTCCTATGCCCTCGTTTTTGAGCAATACGGACTCTTCCTCGTTGTGCGTGCGGACAATGATTTCAATGTCCGGATTGAGCGCGCGCGCAGTCTGCGCCATCTGCCGCACATTGAAGGTGTCCGGCGACGCAATGACCAGCATGGCCGCGTCCGCGATATGCGCCTGAATCAACACCGACGGTTCGGCGGCATTGCCGGACACGGCGACACCGCCACGCTTGCGCAACTCATCGACCAATTCCCGATTCTGCTCGGCCACCACATAGGGAATGCCGCTGGCATCGAGCGCTTTGGCAATGCGACGCCCCACCCGACCGTACCCCACCAGCACCACCTGACCTTTGAGGTACTTGCGTTCGGTGCTCATGGGTAGCTCGGCGTACGGCTCCTCGGGTCGCTCCAGACGCCGCGCCAGCGCGGAATGCTCCAGCAGCCAGCGCTGGCAGGGTTCTATGGCCGACAGCAGAAACGAGTTCAGGGCAATGGAAATCAGCACTCCGGCCAGCACCAGGCTCATGCCCTCGGGCGGCAGCAAACCCAGTGACAAGCCCAAGCCTGCAAGGATGATCGAGAACTCGCCGATTTGCGCCAGGCTCGCAGCCAGCGTCAGGCCCGTCTTGAGGGGATAGCGCAGCGCGACGACCAGGGCCAGCGCCGCAATCGAATTGCTCAAGATGATGATGGCCACCACGCCCAGCACGCGCAGCGGCTGACTCACAAGGATTGCCGGGTCCACCAGCATGCCAACCGAGACAAAGAACAGCACTGAGAATGCGTCACGCAGTGGCAGGGACTCCTGCGCGGCACGATGGCTGAACTCGGATTCGCGCATGACGGAGCCCGCGAAAAATGCACCCAAGGCAAATGAGACGCTGAAGATCGCCGATGCGCCATAGGCAATGCCGATGGCGGTTGCCACTACCGACAGGGTGAACAACTCACGGGAGCCGGTGCGTGCGACATGCCACAGAAGCCAGGGCAATGCCCGACGGCCCACCACCATCATCAACACGATGAACGCAGTAACTTGCAGCAGTGTTTGCCCAATGGTGATCCACAATGGCCTGGCATCAGCGACCGCCGGTACCGGGCCGCCAAGCACACCGGCCAGCGGCGGCAGCAGCACCAAAACGAGTACCGTGACCAGATCCTGAACCACCAACCAGCCCACGGCGATGCGGCCATTCATGGTGTTCATCAGATCACGCGTCTCCAGAGACTTGAGGAGCACAACCGTGCTTGCGCAGGCCAGCGACAAGCCAAAAACCACAGCGCCACCCAGACTCCAGCCCCACCACTGCGCCAGGGCCACGCCCAACAGGGTCGTTGCACCCATTTGCAGGGTCGCGCCTGGGACCGCAACTCGCCTCACCGCCAGCAGGTCGTCAGGAGAAAAGTGCAGGCCAACTCCGAACATCAGCAGCATGATGCCGATCTCCGACAACTGCGACGCGATGTGCACGTCGGCTACAAATCCGGGCGTAGCAGGCCCAATCATGATTCCGGCGACCAGGTAACCGACCAATGCCGGAATCTTGATACGCTCGGCCAGGAATCCGAGAACCAGCGCCACACTGAATGCGGCGGCGATGGTGGTAATCAGCGATACGTTGTGGTTCATTAATGCGTTCGTGCTTACTCGTCAGGAAGCGGCCGCGCCGAACTGATGAACGCAATGGATCGGCCCGCGGGCATATTCGCGTGGATGCCTTCCACCATTGGCGGACTGGCGGGCGTGTCGGATTTCCACTGAATCACGAAATTGGCACCGGAGCCACCCGTGTCGTCGCTGCGGGGAACAAACAGCTCATGCGTACCCATGGGCCCAATGGTTTTGGGGGCGCTCACATACTCCTTGAGCTTCTTGCCATCGGTATCGTAGTACTGGGCGGACAACACGCGGATGGATTTCACCGGATCGGTATTGCGAATGCTCACGGAAACGGAGACCAGCGTTTTGGTCCGCTCACCATTGGCGACCACGTCGCCATGCCAGATGTGGGAGTAGATCGGCAAATACAGGCTCTGCCCCAGTGATCGACCCGCAGTCGCCTGGGCGACCGCAAATCCACTGGATAGCGCCAGCAGCAGGCTTGTCAGTATCAGCTTCATACAACCTCCGATGTAAAGTCTGACTATACGAAAACCAAAGTTCCCAAAGTCAATCACACAATGAAAACCATACCACTCGGCCACAGCGATCTGCACGTCACCCCCATCTGCCTGGGCACCATGACCTTTGGCGAACAGGTGGACGAGCCCACTGCCCACGCCATCATGGACCGCGCCGTGGAGCGCGGCGTCAATTTTCTGGACACGGCCGAGATGTACGCCGTGCCGGCCAGGGCCGAGACTTTCAACGCCACCGAGACCATCATGGGCAACTGGCTGGCCGCACGCCCGGGCCTGCGGCAAAAGCTGGTGATCGCCACCAAGGTGGCCGGGCCGTCACGCGGCATGCCCTGGGTGCGCGGTGGCAAGGGTGATCTGAGTGGCGCCGACGTCATTGCCGCCTGCGATGGCAGCCTGCAGCGGCTCAAGACCGATGTCATCGACCTCTACCAGCTGCACTGGCCGAATCGCTCGGTGCCCATGTTTGGCGCGCTGTACTACAAGCCCATTGACGAGCAGGCGCAGACCAGCCTGCATACGCAGCTCGAAGCGCTGGGGCAACTGGTCAAGGCCGGCAAGGTGCGCGCCGTGGGTCTGTCGAATGAGACGCCGTATGGCGTGCACGAGTGCGTGCGCCTGGCCGAACAGCACGGTCTGCCGCGCGTGGCCACGGTGCAAAACGTCTACAACCTGATCAGCCGCGGGGTGGAGAACGCCCTGGACGAGACCATGCACCGGCTGGGCGTGTCGTTGCTGGCCTATTCACCGCTGGCCTTTGGCCTGCTGACCGGCAAGTACGACGCGGGCGGCACGGTGGGCCCCGACGCGCCCCAGGAGGCGCGCATCACCAAGTTTGAGTCCATCCGCAAACAACGCTGGGGCCGCCCACAGTCTCTGGCCGCCGCCAGGCGCTACAACGCTCTTGCGCAATCGGTGGGTTTGACGCCGACGCAGTTGGCGCTTGCCTTTTGCTACACCAAATGGCAGGTGGCCAGCACCATCATCGGCGTGACCTCGCTGGCGCAGCTGGACGAGAACATCAACGCCTTCGGCACCACGCTCGCGCCTGAGACGCTGGCGGCGATTGATGCCATTCGGTTGGAGATGCGGGATCCGGCGTATTGAGCGGGGCGGGGGTGGCTTTGAGCTGAAGTATGCAGCGGTGCGCGCCGCGCGAGGACTATTGCTTTGGCGGTTAGAGACGCGAAGCTGACCTAGAAGTTTTCCGAAAGCGGTCGCTCAACCGATTGATTTTCGCGCTTTAACTTTGGAGGTGAGGAGCACGCAACGGCGTTGGCCCGCGAGGCGAAAGATGAACAACTGCACTTCGCGGGCCGATGCAGTTGCGTTTCGCCTAGACCGATGGTTAGGTGTCAGCAAGGGACTTCCACTACCGGGTGGTTCGGGAAATCTTGGCGCACCTTCTTCTTTCATGCCGACCTCGGACAGGCAACGCGTCTAGGTGATGCCCGCCTCTACATGAATGTCGAGCAGGCGGGCCAGCTCAGTTGGATGCGTCGTCGGCAGGAAGTGGCTACCTCCAGCGACCGTCTGCAGACGGGCATTCGGAATGAACTCAGTCAGCATCTCAGCGATGCGCATCATCGCCGGGTGGCTATCGCCGCCACGCACGACGAGCGTTGATACGGCGATCTGCTGGTAGGTAGACCGTGGATGCTCGAAAGGCGTGCCTGATGACCAGTCGCGAATGTTGGCGGGCGTCGTCTTGACGACGTAGTCGCGCACTTTAGTAGGAAATGCGGCGAAGGTCCCTTCGCCGCCGTAGAAGTCGATCACGTGGCGCGCCGCGTCCGGCCGACCGGCTTCGAACTCTGCAAAGTAGTCGCGCGTCATCGCACTGAACATCGCATAGAGGTCCTTGTCCCCTGATGTCTTCAAAATTCCGAGCGGATTTGCTTCGACCAGCATGAGACTTGCCGGCTTGACCGCGCCTTCAATTGCATGCACAAGCGCCGCAAGACCACCGAAAGAGTGGCCGACCACGTGTGCAGGCTCGCCAATCCGTTCAAGGATGCAGTCGATGACTTCTGTCTGCGCCCACATTGTCGAGTTGCCTAGAGGACGGCGTTCCGCAGTCGCACCGTAGCCGAGCAGGCTCGTTGTCACGATGCGGTAGCTACGGGCGAGCCGATCGGTGACGGCCTTCCATCCTGAGCCCGTCCCGAAACTTCCCGGTAGCAGCAAGAGCGCAGGTCCTGCGCCCCGCTCGGAATATTCAACATCGGCAGGAAAGTCGTGCATCGGTCACCTCGTTCAGCTTCTGATTTTTCGCTGAGCAGTTTGGGTCTGCGCGGAGCGACGGGAAGGGGCGGCTTCGGTCCTGGGCTGGTATTCCGGATTGAGAGCAGGCAGTTGTTCTCTGACGCCTAACGTAATGTAGATTGCAAGGACGGTTAATACATCTTGGCACTGCGGGAAAAGCAGTACACGAAAAACTCCTGAGAATGGCTTCTAGTTTGGGTTTCGCTGGTTTTCTAAGACTTTTATACAAGTATAAAAACTCCGACAAATCCCGCACCCTGATTCTGGTCGATTCTAGGCGGCAAGTGGGTTCTTACTCAAACTGGACCAGCCCTTCGACTGACCGTTTCCGCCCCGAAGCCCACAAGTCCTACTGCATCACTCCGTCTCACTTGCCAAAATCAAGCCGCCCGCCCGGCAGTGATAGGGGCTCACCGCATGCAGAATATGCCGCTAGCCCTCGTAAACTATCAATAGTTTGCTATCGAAATAGAAGCAAACCTACCCCAGCCGCGCCCGATGCCGCGCCACCTGCGCGCGCACCTGCACCGGCGCCGTGCCGCCCAGCGTGTTGCGGGCGTTCAGCGAGCCGCGCAGGCTCAAACATTCGTACACGTCTTTTTCGATCTTCGGGTTGAACTCCTGCAGCACGGCCAGCGGCAGCTCTGACAAATCCACCTGGTGCGAGGTGGCGGCCTTGACGGCGTGGGCGACGATCTCGTGTGCGTCGCGGAACGGCAAACCCTTCTTGACCAGGTAGTCGGCCAGGTCGGTGGCGGTGGCATAGCCTTTCAGCGTGGCCTGCTCCATGGGCAAGGGGTTGACGGTGATGCCGCCTTCCTTGTGGCCGGTGGCCGGGTTCAGTTGGCCGCCGACCATTTCGCTGAAGATGCGCAGTGTGTCCTTGAGCGTGTCCACCGTGTCGAACAACGGCTCCTTGTCTTCCTGGTTGTCCTTGTTGTAGGCCAGGGGCTGGCCCTTCATCAACGTGATCAGGCCCATCAGGTGGCCGACCACGCGGCCGGTCTTGCCGCGCGCCAGTTCGGGCACATCGGGGTTTTTCTTCTGCGGCATGATGGAGCTGCCGGTGGTAAAGCGGTCGGCGATTTTGATGAAGCCGAAGTTCTGGCTCATCCACAGGATCAGCTCTTCGCTCATGCGGCTGATGTGCACCATGCACAGCGTGGCGGCTGCCGTGAACTCAATCGCGAAGTCGCGGTCGCTGACCGCGTCCAGGCTGTTCTGGCAGACTTGGGGGTTGCCTTTTTCATCGACCATGCCCAGCGTGCGGGCCACGCGTTCACGGTCCAGCGGGTAGCTGGTGCCGGCCAGGGCGGCGGCGCCCAGCGGAAGGCGGTTGGTGCGGCGCCGCACTTCCGAGAAGCGCTCGGCATCGCGGCTGAACATCTCCACATAGGCCAGCATGTGGTGGCCAAAGCTGACCGGCTGGGCGACTTGCAGGTGGGTGAAGCCGGGCAGGATGACGTCGACATTTTTCTCGGCCA
>Ga0208398_100124_pt1 | contig 71159 bp, 54 predicted proteins | sample LakWasMe79_HOW10_2_FD_183905 | JGI IMG/M metagenome (GOLD analysis project Ga0208398, IMG submission 183905) | Freshwater sediment methanotrophic microbial communities from Lake Washington under simulated oxygen tension - Sediment Metagenome... | ecosystem: Environmental > Aquatic > Freshwater >...
AAATTCGAAGACAGAAATAAACAATCTTAAAAACTATGGAAATAAGTATCATAATATTGTGTTTAATACTATGTGCTTTTTTTTCAGGAATGGAGATAGCCTTTATCTCTTCAAATAAGATTTATCTTGAATTAGAAAAAAAACAAGACAGTTTTATTTCTAAAGCGCTTACCAAACTTACCGGGAAACCATCAAAATTCATTGCTGCAATGCTTATTGGTAACAACATTGCACTTGTTGTTTACGGGTTTTTTATGGGCGATTTGTTAATGCAATGGCTGTTGCTTTTAGATTTGCATTTTTCCGATTTCACTAGTCTTTTAATTCAGACTGTTATTTCGACATTTATTGTTTTGATAACTGCCGAATTTTTGCCTAAAGTCTTTTTTCAGATTTATGCTAATTCACTGATTAAGTTTTTTGCTGTTCCGGCTTATTTCTTTTATAAATTATTCTATTTTATTTCCACTTTTCTGATTTGGATTTCTGATTTTGTTTTGAAAAGATTTTTTAAAACAGAAGGAGATCAAGTGCAGCTTTATTTCAGTAAGGTAGAATTGGGGAATTATATCACTGAGCAAATGAGCACGGTTGAAGACCATGAAGAAGTTGATTCTGAGATACAGATATTTCGTAATGCGTTGGATTTTTCTGGAGTGAAGGCACGTGATGTAATGACACCAAGGACCGAAATTTCGGCAGTCAATCTGACTGAGTCGCTTGATGATCTCAAAGAATTGTTTATAGAGACAGGTTATTCTAAAATTGTGATTTATCAAAATTCATTAGATGATATTATAGGTTATGTGCATTCGTTTGATTTATTTAAAAAGCCTTCATCAATTAAAGAAATAGTTATTCCGGTAGAGTTTATTCCGGAGGCTATTTATATAAAGGATGCTATGAATTTACTTACCAAAAAGCGAAAAAGTGTTGCGGTAGTACTGGATGAGTATGGAGGCACATCTGGGATTTTAACTATAGAGGATATAGTTGAGGAGTTGTTTGGCGAAATTGAAGATGAACATGATTCAGATGAGGAATTGATAGAAAAAGAGCTTGAAGAGGGCGCGTTTTTGTTCTCAGCCCGCTTTGATGTGGAGTATTTGAATCAGACTTACAAACTGGCTATTCCTGAAAGTGATTCCTATGGAACCCTTGGAGGATTCATTGTAAATTTTACTAAGGAAATTCCTCAGAAAGGAGATGATATTACCATCGAAAACTATCATTTTGTGATAGAAGAAGCCACAAATAAGAAGATTGAATTGGTTAAAATGACTATCAAAGACTGAGATTCTTTTTTAAATTTAAAAAAAAACAAAAAAAAAACAGTAGTTCTATAATTATTAATCAGATAATTGTATTTTCGCAAACAAAATTTTAAAATAAACAATAATATACAATGGCAGTTTTATCAAAAATTAGACAACATTCCGCGATAATGATTGGAGTTATTGCTCTAGCATTATTCTCATTTATAATACAAGATCTTTTTACGAAAGGTAATTTTGGAAAAAGCTCTAAGGATGTTGGAAGCATCAATGGAAAAGATGTAGCATTTGAAGACTTTAGAGTAAAAGTAAGTAATCTGGAAAAAAGCGGACAGGGAATTTCTTCTACAGAAGCATCCAGACAAGTGTGGGATCAGGAAGTTACAATTGCTTTGCTTTCTGCTGAATTTGATAAATTAGGATTAAGAGTAGGAGAGAAGCATATTATGGATGTTCTTAAAGCAGATCAGAATATTGGTAAAAATCCAATGTTTTTAAATGCTGCAGGTATGTTTGATGTTGCAAAATTCAAAGAATATTTCAAAGCAAATCCAGAGCAGGCTCAATATTTGAAAGACAGAGAAAAAAGCGCTGAACTAAACGCTAAATTCCAAATCTATAATACCTTGATTAAATCGGGTATTTACACTACAGAAAGTGAAGGTAAATTCAACTATGAATTGGGAGCTAACAAAGTTAACTTTTCTTATGTTGCAGGTTTGTTTTCTACTATTAAAGACAGTGAAGTAAAAGTAACTGATGCTGATATTTTGGATTACATGAAAGCAAGTCCAAAAAAATTCAAATCTGAAGAGACTCGTAAAATAGAATATGTTTTAATTGAAGACAAAGCTTCTCCTGCAGATATAAATGATGTTAAAACTAAAGTTGGGACATTATTGACAGGAAGTGTAGTTTACAATCAGGCAACTGGTAAAAACGATACTTTGGCAGGTTTTAAAAATACTAAAAACGTAGTTGAATTTGTAAATTCAAACTCTGATGTTCCTTATGATTCTTCTTATGTTGCCAAAAAAGATTTGCCTGCAGTTGATGCTGATAAATTGTACAACTTGGCTCCAGGTGAAGTTTACGGTCCTTATGTTTTTGGAAAATACTATTGTATTTCAAAATCTTTGGGAAGAAAAGCAGGTGTAAATGCTAAAGCAAGTCATATCCTTATTAGTTATGAAGGAACACAGGTTCCTAATAAAAGAGAGAAAAGAACTAAAGAAGAAGCTAAAGCTAAAGCTGAAGAAATTTTAGCTCAGGTAACTGCAAATCCAGATAGTTTCTTAATGTTGGCTTTCACGAATTCAGATGATTCTTCTGCACAACAAGGAGGAGATTTAGGATATTTTGGACAAGGGCAAATGGTAAAACCTTTCAATGATTTCGTTTTCAATAACGGAATTGGGAAAGTAGGTTTGGTAGAAACTCCATTCGGTTACCATATCATTAAAATTACTGACAAACAGGACGGAATCCGTTTAGCAACTGTAGCTCAAAAAATTGAGGCTTCAGAAGCTACTTCTGATAAAGTATTTACAGAAGCTACTAAATTTGAAATGGAGGTAGCGGATAAAGATTTTAATAAAGTTGCCAAAGATATGGCTCTTACTGTAGCACCAGCGGTTTCAGTAAAAGCAATGGATGAAAATTTCGGTCCTTTAGGAAATCAAAGAACAATCGTTAGATGGGCTTTTGAAAAAGACACTAAAGAAGGAGCTACAAAAAGATTTGAAGTTGCTAATTTAGGGCATGTAATTGCAAAAGTTAAAGCTATTGATAATTCTGGATTAGTACCGGTTGATCAGGCAAGACCTTATGTAGAACAAATTCTTAAAAACAAGAAAAAAGCTGAAATATTAAAAGCTAAAATGAATGGAAGTTCATTAGAGGCTATCGCAAAAGCTACCGGTTCAACTGTACAACAGGCTACTGATGTTACTTTGGAAAATCCAGTTTTAACAGGAGGTGTTGGTCAGGAGCCAAAAGTGGTTGGAAATGCATTTGCATTGGCGGCTAATAAATTATCTGCTCCAATTGAAGGTGTTACTGGAGTTTATGTTGTGAAAAACCTAAGCACTGTTAAAGCACCTGCTTTAAAAAGCTATGCTGATAATGTAACTAAATTAAAAGCTCAAAGTGCTTCTGAAATTAATAGAGTATTGCCTGCTTTAAAAGAAGATGCAGATATTAAAGACAACAGAAAAGATTTTAATTACTAAAAAGTAATTTTAAAATAGAAAAACCCCGATACTTATAAACTGCAGGTGTCGGGGTTTTTTGTTTTGTTTTTTACTCGGAAACGGAGTCAGATTATAATATCATTTCATGATAAGGAATTATTGTTTCAAATCCTTTGTCTTTAAAATACGAACTAGGATTCTCTTTTGAAACGGCCAAAACAAAATCTCCTCCCCAGGCTCCAAGACTTTTTACTGTTCCATTGAAATCCGGAAACAAAGACTCTTTTACTGTTTTTGTTTCAAGAATCAAACTCAGTTCTTTTTCATGTTTTTCCAAGGCTTGTGAAAACGTTTTTTCGTCTTTTGCATTCAAAACGGTTTCGGTCAGCTGATTTATGATGTCCTTTGCAGCTTCCAAATCACTTCGTTTCTCTTTATAGGCTGCAATTGCGTTTTTGCTGTTTTGCTTTTGATTGAGATAAACAAAATACAGGTTTCCTGTAAATGCTGGATGAAAGTTTGTCTTTTCCACGATTGGTTTTCCTTGTTCAAGATGATATAAAATAGGGGAGTCATTTTGCGCACAGGCAATGTCGTATCCGCTGCCTCCAAAGCTGTTTTTAAGAAGAGTAAAGGCATCAATGTTGAACCATTGGGCAATGTTGTTTATTAAAGTGGAAGACGTACCCAATCCCCATTTTTTTGGAAAAGTCAATCGGCTTGAAACTATATATCCTTCTGAGTTTAAAATAGCCTCCTGGTTCAGTTGGCAGGCTTCTCTGAGTATTGTAATTAGCGTGTTTTTTACAGATTCTTTTTCAAAAGGTACGTTGGAAACAATTTCCGAAAACGGAATTGTGTCTTCAAACCAGATACTTCCGTCAGCATCGTAACTTCTCCATTTGATTTCCCGGTTGTCATTTTTCTCCACAATCAGATTCTGTCCAAATTTTGTGGGTAAGGCGAATGCTTTTGCTCCATCAAGAACCAAGTACTCTCCTGTTATTAAAAGTTTTCCGTTGCTGTAAAATGTTTTTTTCATTATTGATTTATAGAACTTTTTAATTTAAGAATTTTTGGAGGTTTACAATTGGGTCTAATTAGTTCTTCTTAAATTTTCAATATAATCAACAACAGCACTATGGGAAACGACATGATGTTTAAAATGTTTTTTAATCAAATGGCGCTCTTCATCATTGGCTTCAAACTGATTCAGGATGTTGTTCAAATGCATTTTCATGTGTCCTTCCTGAATTCCGGTTGTGGTTAAGGAGCGCAATGCGGCAAAGTTTTGTGCCAGTCCTGCAACGGCAACTATTTGCATTAATTCTTTGGCGGATGGTTTTTCAAGCATTTCCAATGATAATTTTACCAAAGGATGAAGTGATGTCAATCCACCGACAGTTCCTAATGCAAGAGGGATTTCCAGCCAAAAGCTAAAAATTCCGTTTTCTATTTTAGCATGAGATAAACTGGAATATTGACCGTTTCTGGAAGCGTACGCGTGTACTCCGGCTTCTACGGCTCTGAAATCATTTCCAGTAGCGAGGACAACTGCATCGATTCCGTTCATGATTCCTTTATTGTGAGTTACTGCACGAAAAGGTTCCACTTCGGCAATCTGAACGGCTTGTGTGAATTTGGCAGCAAATTCATGTGGATTTTCAATATGTTTTTCGGCCAAATCTTCAATCGGGCAGGAAACTTCGGCTCTTACGATACAATTTGGGACATAATTGGAAAGAATACTCATTACCACTTTGATGTTTTTTTCTTCCTCTGTAAATAATGCATAAGCATGTGCTTCCTCCTGCAATGTTTGGGCAAACTGCTCCAGACAGGAATTGATAAAGTTGGCGCCCATGCTGTCAACTGTTTCAAAAGTAATATGAAGCTGATGGTAATTTGCGAGCAGATCGGTTTTGTCTTTTAGAATAATATCCAAAATCCCGCCGCCTCTTTTTTGCATGTTTTTGGTTAAATGCTCGGTGACTTCAAATAATTTGGATTTTAATTGAGCAAAAAATTGTGTCAATTTGGATTTGTCACCTTCATAAATAAAATGAACCTGACCAATTTTCTCTGTGCTGATGACAGTTGCTTTGAATCCGCCCCGTGTTGACCAGAATTTTGCCGCTTTGGAAGCTGCTGCAACAACTGAACTTTCCTCAATAGCCATTGGGATAGTGCTGTATTTTCCATTAATCAGAAAGTTTGGAGCAACACCCAAAGGGATGTAAAAATTTGAAATCGTATTTTCTATGAATTCATCATGAAGTTTTTGAATTTTTTCGTCTGAATTCCAGTAGTTTTTAAGTAGTGCTATGGCTTCACCAGGAGTTGAAAAATAGTGATTGGCAATCCAGTTTATTTTTTCTTCTTTGGATAATTTGGAAAATCCGGCAACAGCGTTGTTCATAGGTGTAAATTATTGCTTTATAACTACAAAGATACACATTCCGTTTCATTGCTTTTTTCAAAAAGAATCTCTATTTTGTATTCATAAATTTATTAGGAGAATTGACTTTTTGAGATTTAAACAGCATGGCTCTTAAAATAGTCATAAGTTTTGTTTTTGCTGTAAAATTTTGAATACTACAAAATAAATAAGAAGAATGATTGTGCTTTGTTCAGTTGTTTTGGGATTATTCATGAAAATTGTTAAAAATAATTTTTTATAACATTTAACAAGACAAAAGTGTTTTATTTATAAAATTTTCACTAAAATTGTCACTTTTATAACTTAATCCATATTGTGTGATAGGTGTGATGATAAATTGGTATAAATGCTGATTTTCATAACCAAACGGATTGGAATTTTCTAAAAGAAAACAAATTTAACTATATATGAATTCGAATAAAATTACTGCGTTACTTTTCTTTTTGTGCGTTACTGCATTTGGTCAGCAAAAAATAACAGTTGATGAAATTTTTACAGGAGCTTTTCGTGCCAAAGGCATGGATGAACTGGAATCAATGAAAAATACCAATCAATATACAGTATTGAATTCGGATAGAACTACAAGAAGTATGCAAATCGATCTTTATGATTTTGCAACATTAAAAAAAGTATCAAACCTTGTAGATACTAAAAACTTTAATGAGTTGGCCGACGGGATTGACAGTTATACTTTTGATGATTCCGAAAAAAAAATATTAATTGGCTGTCATTCAAATAAAATTTTCCGTCACTCTTTTACAGCAGATTATTTTTTATATGATATAACTGCTAAGACCCTTACAAAACTTTTTGATTCACAGGTGCAGGAGCCGACTTTTTCTCCTGATGGAACTAAAATTGCTTATGCCAAAGAAAACAATTTATATGTTTATGACATAACTTCGAAAACAAATACAGCAGTTACAACCGATGGAAAAAAGAATGCTGTGATTAATGGAATTACGGATTGGGTTTATGAAGAAGAATTCGCTTTTGTCCGTGCCTTCGATTGGAGCAAAGACAGTAAAAAATTAGCTTATATCCGTTTTGACGAAAGTCAGGTTCCAGAATTTTCAATGTCGATTTTTCAAAAAAGCCTGTACCCGACAATCGAAACGTTTAAATACCCTAAAGCGGGAGAAAAAAACTCTTTAGTTTCACTGCATTTGTATAATGTAGATTCAAAAGCTTTAATAAATGTGGATTTAGGTAAGTATAATGATTTTTATATTCCTAGGATAGAATGGACAAATGATGCAAACGTTTTATCTGCGAAAATAGTGAATCGCCATCAGGATAATTTGGATTTATTATTTGTTGACGGTACTACCGGAGATGCCAAAGTTGTTTTTAATGAGACTGAGAAAGGATATATCGATTTTATTGATACAGACAACCTGACTTTCCTGAAAGACAACAGCTTTATATGGACAAGTGAAAAAGACGGCTTCAACCACATTTATCTTTATGATAAAACCGGAAAGCTGAAAACTCAAATTACAAAAGGAAACTGGGAGGTTACTTCATACTACGGTTTCGACGAAAAAACAAAAACCATTTTTTACCAGTCTACAGAGAATGGTTCTATCAACAGAGATATTTACCGCATTGGATTGGACGGAAAAAACAAAGTTCGTTTATCTAAAAATACAGGGACAAATAATGCGACTTTCAGTCCTAATTTCCAGTTTTTCATTAATACTTTCTCAAGCGCTTCCCAGCCTACAACGTATACTTTGAACGAATCAAAAACAGGGAAAGAAATTCAGGTTATAGAAAGCAATCAGGCTCTTGCAGCAAAATTAGCCGGTTATAATTTGCCTTCTAAAGAGTTTTTTGTTCTAAAAACTGCTAAAGGAAACGAATTGAATGCTTGGATTTTGAAACCAAAAGATTTTGATGCTTCAAAAAAATATCCAGTTTTTATGTACCAGTATTCGGGTCCGGGATCACAACAGGTAAATAATGATTGGAATGCTTCTGATGATTATTGGTTTATGTCGCTTACACAGCAAGGATACATTGTAGTTTGCGTGGACGGAAGAGGAACCGGTTTTAAAGGCGCTGATTTCAAGAAAGTAACACAAAAAGAATTAGGAAAATACGAGGTTGAAGACCAGATTGATGCTGCAAAAGTAATTGGGTCTTATCCTTATGTAGATGCTTCAAGAATTGGAATTTTTGGTTGGTCTTATGGAGGTTTTATGGCATCCAACTGTATTTTTCAGGGAGCCGATGTTTTCAAAATGGCAATCGCCGTAGCTCCGGTAACCAACTGGCGTTTTTATGACAGTATTTACACAGAAAGATACATGCAGACTCCACAGGAAAATGCAAGCGGATATGATAACAACTCACCAATTAATCATGTAAGTAAATTAAAAGGGAAGTTCCTTTTGATTCACGGTTCAGGTGATGATAATGTGCATGTACAGAATTCTATGCAAATGATGGAAGCTTTAATTCAAGCAAATAAGCAATTTGATTCTCAAATATATCCTGATAAAAACCACGGAATATATGGAGGTAAAACCAGAATCCAGTTGTACACCAAAATGACTAATTTTATTAAAGAAAATTTATAACCCAAATCACAAAACAAATACCAAAAACAAAAATGGCAGAAACTCAAACAAAAAAAGCACATCCAAAAGGACTTTGGGTGCTATTTGGAACCGAAATGTGGGAACGGTTCAACTTTTACGGAATGCGAACGTTGCTTACTCTATTTTTAGTAAATTCTTTATTAATGAAAGAGGAAGATGCTTCATTAATTTATGGAGGGTTTCTAGGTTTATGTTATTTGACTCCTATGTTAGGCGGTTTTATAGCAGACCGTTTTTTTGGAAATAGAAATTGCATCATGCTCGGAGGTATTTTAATGGCTATAGGGCAATTATTATTATTTACCAGCGCAAGTGTTTTTGGTGAGGATATAAGTTTAGCAACTGTCATAATGTATTCCGGATTGGGGGTAATCATTTTTGGTAATGGTTTTTTCAAGCCTAATATTTCCAGTATGGTGGGAAGTTTGTATCCAAAACAGGAAAAAACCAAACTGGATACTGCCTTTACTATTTTCTACATGGGTATCAATATTGGAGCTTTCTTAGGTCAATTTATCTGTCCGTTTGTTGGTGATGTTAAAACAGACGGTATAAGAGATATTCATGCTTTCAAATGGGGATTTCTTGCAGCAGCAATTGCAATGCTTCTAGGAACATTATTGTTTTATTTCCTGAAAAATAAATATGTAGTAACTCCGGAGGGTAAGCCATTAGGAGGATTGCCATCTAAAAATGAATCATCTGATTATGAAGAAGGAGAGGCGCAAAAAGCCGTTTTTTCCCGTAAAGCTTTAATAATTTCAGCTTTCGCTTTTGTTGGATTATTTTTATTGTTTCATTTTTCAGTAGATGGCGACAATGTTGTTAAAACAATTATTTACCCGATTATTTATGCCTGCGGTATAACTTTAGCTGGTTTGATTTTATCTGACAGTTCATTAACAAAAGTGGAAAAAGACAGAATTTGGGTTATTTATATAATTTCTTTCTTTATTATTTTCTTTTGGGCCACATTCGAACAGGCTGGTTCTTCATTAACTTTTATTGCTGATAACCAAACTGACAGAAACTTTTTTGGTTGGGCGATGCCGGCATCAATGGTTCAAATTTTTAATGGATTATTTGTTGTTGCTTTAGCGGTACCATTCAGTATTTTGTGGGATAAATTAAGAGCTAGAGATAAAGAACCGATTTCTCCCGCAAAATTGGCTTGCGGACTGTTAATAATCGCAATAAGTTTCTTTATGATTGCCAATCAGGTGAAAGATTTAGGGAATTCTGGATTGTTGGCTGTTAAATGGTTGATTTTATTGTATTTCTTGAATACTTGTGCTGAGTTGTGTTTGTCACCAATTGGTTTATCATTGGTTGGTAAATTATCACCAAAGCGTTTTTCTTCGTTATTGTACGGAGTGTTTTTCCTGTCAAATGCGTCAGGTTATGCACTGGCAGGAACCTTAGGGGCGATATTGCCGGCTACCGGAGATAAATTTACCAAAGCCAAAGAATTGGGAATTGATCTGCAAGCTGTATTAGACAAAAAAATAACGCCTACAGCTGAACAATTAGAATTATTAGACAAGCATCAGATTATGGATCACAACCCTGTTTTTGCAGGTTTTGAAATTCATAATTTATTTGAATTCTTTATGGTTTTTGTAAGTTTGACTGGACTTGCAGCAGTACTGTTATTTGCATTGACTCCATTTTTGAAAAAAATGATGCACGGTGTTCGATAATTTACTAAAATAAAATAGAATAAAACATCATCTTTTGAGACTGTCAAAAGATGATGTTTTTTTATTTAAACTCTTTTTAATATAATTTTATAATGGAACAAAATTTAAGCCTGGAACAAATACAAAATTTTAAAGGGAAGTATCCTAAACAATTATGGTATTTGTTTACTGTTGAAATGTGGGAGCGGTTTTGCTTTTACGGAATGCGTGGTGTTTTGACTTTTTTTATGGTAGATCAGCTTTTTTTAAAAGATGAAGCTGCCAATTTGCAATATGGCGCTATTCAGGCATTTGTCTATGCCTTTACTTTTATTGGAGGGATATTTGCGGATAAAGTTTTAGGTTTTAAGAAATCGTTGTTTTTTGGCGGTATCGTAATGATTTTTGGAAATTTGCTTATTGCTTTTGCCCCACAGCATTTGTTTTATTATGGCTTGGCATTTTCAATAATCGGAACTGGTTTTTTTAAACCCAATATTTCCTCAATGGTCGGAGAACTTTATCATGAAAGTGACCACAGAAGAGATGCAGGTTATGGAATGTTTTATGCTGGAATTAATATTGGCGGTTTTTTCGGGGGTATTTTATGTATTTATTTAGGGAAGTATTATTCTTGGCAATTGTGTTTTCTTTCGGCGGCTATTGTCATGATGTTTGGATTGTTTACTTTTTTGTTTACAAAAAAACATCTTGGGCCAATTGGGGATTCTCCATTACAGCATCTAGAACCAAGTAAAAGAAAATTTAAAGAAATAGCGGTTTACCTAGGGTCATTATTAAGTATTCCTTTTATTTTTATAATGGTAAAAAATACCGATTACACGGATTATTTCATGTACACGATCGGTATAATTGCTGTTATTTATTTTCTTTATGAAGTTATAAAATTGGGGGATGTAAAATTGCAGAAAAAGATGATTGCTGCATTTACATTTATTTTCTTTTATTTAGTATTTAATGCAATCTATGAACAAAGCGGAGGTTCATTGTCACTGTTTGCCAAAGACAATTTAAGTTATGATTTGCTTGGATTCACTGTTGATCCTAATGCTGTAAATAACAGTTCTAATACTTTATTTGTTGTTGTCTTTAGTCCTTTGGTCGGATTGCTTTGGCTTTGGTTAGCCAAAAAGAAAATCGAGCCTAATACTTTAATTAAATTTGGTATTGGATTTTTGTTTTTAGCGGCCTCCTTTTATATTTTCTATTATACTAAATTTTTTGCCGATGTTAATGGAATCACTTCGCTGAATGTGTTCACATTTGCTTATTTGGTGACAACTATTGGTGAACTTTGTTTAGGTCCTATCGGAATGTCAATTATCACTAAGCTTTCGCCAAAAAGACTCTTCGGGATGATGATGGGATTGTGGTTTTTAGCAAGTGCTTTTGGTCAGTTATTTGCAGGAAAACTTGGTGCCGAAATTTCTAAATCAAATACTGGTACAACTTTGATGTCTAAGCTGCAGTCATACACTGACGGATACTATCAATTGGCTGTTTATTCATTGATAGCAGGGGTTATTCTGATTGTGATTTCTCCTTTAATTAAAAAATTAATGCAAGAAGTAAAGTAGCCGACATTTTGGTATTATTTTTGTTTAAATTTGTAAAAAGGAAATTAATTGAAAGTGGACAAAAAGATGATTTAGTTTTTTGTTACACTCTATTTCATTCAAAAAAATAATAAATACAGCAAATGAAAAAAGTATTCTTGATAACATTATTTTTAATCGGGGCAGTTGCTACGCAGGCTCAGGAATTAAAGTGGTACACAGATGTAAAAGAAGCCATTGCGGTTTCCAATAAAGAGAAAAAACCATTAATGTTATTCTTTACAGGGAGTGATTGGTGCGGATGGTGTATCCGTCTGCAAAATGAAGTATTGAAAACACCTGAATTTGGAAAGTGGGCTTCGGAAAATGTTATATTGGTGGAATTGGATTATCCAAGAAGAACGGCACAATCTGATGAAATAAAAAAACAAAACAACGAATTGCAGCAGGCATTTGGTATACAGGGATTCCCAACGGTTTATTTTGTAAAAGCTACAGTCAATAAAGAGGGAAAAGTAAATTTTGAAGGTTTGGGCAATACGGGCTATGTAGCCGGTGGGCCTACCGCATGGTTAGCGGTTGCTGATCCTTTTGTGAAAAATGCCGCTATGACACCAGAGCCGAAAAAATCAAAATCTAAAAAAGCATAAACGTTACAATTATTTAATTTTGTAAAATCCCTTTTCATATGTTGCGTGGAAAGGGATTTTTTGTTGGAAACAAGTTGTTTTCCATCTTTTCTGAAAGGATTTGTAATTGGAGGCATCGGCAATAACCATTTTGGGTTTTATCGTTTGCAGTAACCTTTCAAAATTAATTTTTGGTGATTGCGTAAGGATTAAAATGTCGGGTTGGGCGCTTTTTGGAATTGCCTTAGAACTATCAATCAACAGTATTCTGTTTCCTTTAAAATAAATCAGGTTTTTTAATTTGCGCTTTTCTTTTAATGTGCTGAAGTTGGACGTGAGATAGCAAGCCAATATTTTATTGGATTTGCCATTTTTCAAAATACTGTCATCAGCATATAGTCTCACATTATTTCCGTTCCGTTCCAGAAGTTGAGTGTTTTTTGAAGTGTTTAAAACCACGAATTCAGTTTGATTTTGAACTTTCCATTTGGTGTAAATAGCCGATAATTGCAGGATTGCAATTGCGGTTAATGCCCAAATCAAGTTTTTAAAATGCTTCTGTCGGAAAGCAACAATTAGAGTGATAATCACTAAATAACTGCTGATTAACAGCGGGGTGTTCAAAGGAATATCTTTGAGAATGAATTGTTCTAAGGAAGCAATGAAGCCAATGATTTTGTCCAAAAGATTAATACTTATTTCCAGAAATTTTGCTGGAAAAAATGGAACCCAGTTAAAAGAGGCAAAGACCATTACCAGACATCCAACTCCCATAATAATGCTCAGAAACGGAATCACAATGATATTTGTAACAAAGAACAATCCTGGAAACTGATGAAAATAGTAAATGCTAAGCGGTAAAGTGCCTATTTGCGCCGCAAACGAAACGGTTAATATATCCCAAAAATAGGTGAGGATTTTGTTTTTGGGTTGCCAAAGGTTTGCCAGTAAAGGCTGTAACCAAACAATAAAAAACAATGCAATATAACTCAACTGAAAACCGACATCGAATAAAAAGGAAGGCTCGAAAAGCAAAATAAGCAAAACAGAAACGAGCAGCGTGTGATAAATATTGACACTTCTTCTCAGATATTGTCCAATGGCGACAAATGAAAACATAACTACTGACCGGACTACAGATGGAGCCAATCCTGCCAGGATTCCAAAAAGAAACAAAACAGTGAGTGAAATCAATAATTTTATAAAAGCTCCTTTTCTGGTGTTTGGAAAAGGTTTCATCAGGAAAGTAACAAAAAGCAGTATAAACCCAATATGCAATCCCGAAACTGACAGGATATGCACGGCTCCCGCATATTGATAGTCCTGAATAATATTGGGATCAATGTCTTGCTGTTGCCCCATAATTAATGCGACTGCTACGTTTAGCTCTTTATTGCTGAATTTGGCTTTCTCCAAATTTAGAATAATGCGATTTCTGAATTGCGAAGTGTAATACCAAATGTCTTTTGTGATTTCCGAATTGAGTTGTATTTCATTTGGCTCTGCATAGAGTTGGGCATAGATTTGTTTGTTTTCGAGGTATTTAGAATAATCAAATTGATTTGGATTTTTTTGAGGCGTGTTTTTAATTAATGGAGCGTAGATTTTTAATTGATTTCCAATAATAAAAGGATGTGTTATGCTGTCTTTGCGGATATTAAGTAAAATTCGGCCCGTTGCTTTTTGATTATCGACTGAGTTAATAATGGCAATGTAACGGTCATTGAAAGCATTGCTTTTTAATTTTTCCCTTAATGTAAGTCTGAAATTATGGTCTTTGTCAAAGATATTTTTGTAATGGGTGTAGTTGTTTTGTTGATTGGAATCGGTGTGGACAGTTTGTGTGGTGACGCCGATGGAAAATACTTGGAGAAATACAGCAATGCCGAAAAGTAACAGGCGTTTTCTGTTTGCTTTGCTTGCATAATACGTTGTCACAAAAAATAGACTGTTTACTGCCAAAAAAATAAATACAATCGAGGGGACTGGCTTAAAGGAATAGGCGAATAATACACCTGCAATAAAGGCTAATGTGATTCGGGCAAGTGGGAATTGCAGTACTTTCATAACGCCAAAATACAAATTTTTGTAAGAAATAAAGTCTTTTTTTGTTTGTAATTTGAAACAGGCTTTCCCGAAAGATTTAAAATGATACTTATCGGAGTTTGTTTTATACTGAGAAAAAAAATGGTTTCAGCAAAATTCAGACTAAGCAGGGTTTTGGTAAAATTCCCTATATTTGAAAAAGAGCAGAATGAAATAAAAGCTTGGCAAGCTGACTAAATTAGGGTCGTTGTTGAAGGTTTGTTTCGTGTATTTGCAGTTAAGTTACATTCCATAAAAAATTGTCAGATATGAAGTCATCCCTTTTTGTTACAATACTTTTCGTTGTTTCTTCTAATTTTCTTTTTGGCCAAAGTAATTTCTCGGACAATCCTTTAGATGCAGTCTTTGAAACAAAAGATTCAAAAAATTTTTGGGAAGCCTTTGATAAAATGGAGAAATCAAAACAAAATCCATTTATTGAATATATGCAAAAAGGTTCTTTAGGTATTAAAGGATTTACCCAAAACAGAATAATCAATGCAGACTCACTTTTTGCGGTTGTGAAAAAAAGAAAAGCAGATTATGAACTTTCAAGAAATGTTCTAGACGGCATTTCTTCAAAGGAAAAGAGAGTAAGAGCGATTTATAGTGCATTAAAGTATTGGTATCCAAATGCAAAATTTCCTCCAATTTATTTTGTTTATGGAAGATTTAATTCAGGGGGAACTTCTTCTTCTGATGGAATTATTATTGGAACTGAAATGCTTAAAAATCTGGATGGGGTTTCAGGTTTAATTGCACACGAGCTTATTCACTATCAACAAAATATAACAGGTAAAGATATGTTGTTGAAATGGTGTTTGCTTGAAGGAGGCGCAGACTTTATCAGTGAACTTATTTCAGGTGAAACAATAAATAAGTTTGAATATAAATATGGAGAGCAAAACCTAGATAAATTATGTCAAGAATTTGTAACAAGATTAAAAAATGCTGATTATCAAGATTGGTTATATGGAACCTCTAAGAAAGATGACAGACCAAATGATTTAGGATATTGGATTGGATATAAAATAACAGAATCTTATTTCAATAAACAAAAAGACAAACAAAAAGCAATTGATGAAATACTAAATATAAAAGAACCAATGCAATTTTTAAAACAAAGTGGTTTTTTAGATGCATATATTGAAAACTATCAAAAAGAGAAAAAAGAAAGTTATGATGAATTTTTCAAATAAGAAAACTCATAAAAGAACATTGTAACAGCTAGTACAACGGATTTGGGTAATTGGCTTAATAGAAAGTTCGTTTTGTATTTGGAATGATTTGGCAAATCTTCGTTAATGAGAACGTTTTGTTTGTTAACAAGACACAGTTTTACTAAGAGATAATAAGCTGGCTACCGAAGTAGCGCAGATATCCCGATCTCGTTGCGTAATAATTTCGAAAAAATAAATAATTATGCAACGAGAGCTCGCCCAAAATAGTTTAAAATTACTTTATCGAATCAACAATTAAATGAGCTGTTTTTTTGCTGGCGCCTATTCCGCCCAGCTTTTCTTCAAGTAAATCGTAGTTTTCAAGAAGGGTTTTTCGGTAATTGGGCTCGAGAATTTTCGTCAATTCTTCACGAATACGTTTGGTTGAGCAATCGTCTTGAATCAATTCGGTTACAACTTCCCTGTCCATAATTAGGTTGACAAGCGAAATGTATTTTAGGGTGATGATGCGTTTGGCAATTTGATAGGAAGCCCAACTGCCTTTGTAGCAGACAACTTCGGGAACTTTGAAAAGAGCGGTTTCGAGCGTAGCCGTTCCTGAGGTGACCAATGCAGCGGTAGCATTGCGCAATAAAGCATAGGTTTTGTTGGAAACAAATTTTATGTTTTCGCCCGAAATGAATTGCTGATAAAACGATAATTCCTGACTTGGCGCTCCGGCAATCACAAATTGATAATCGGGAAAATCCTTGACAACGCTTAGCATTACCGAGAGCATTTTGCTGATTTCCTGTTTACGGCTTCCGGGTAAAATGGCAATAATCGGTTTTTCCGATAAATGATTTTCAGTTCTGAAAGCATTGGCGTCAATATCCGATTGGTTGTGAATGGCATCAATCAAAGGATGGCCGACAAATTCAACCGGGAATTTATGTTTGACTTCGTAAAAATCTTTTTCGAAAGGCAAAATCACGTACATTTTGTCAACATCGTGTTTGATGGCTTTGATGCGGTTTTCTTTCCAAGCCCAAATTTGAGGTGAAATATAGTAATGGTTTTTGTATCCAATCTCCTTGGCCCATTTGGCAATCCGCATGTTGAAACCGGGATAATCAATATAAATAATCACATCTGGTTTGAATTGCGTAATGTCGTTTTTGCAGATTTCAATGTTATTTAAAACGGTTTTCAGGTTCAAAAGCACTTCGACAAAACCCATAAAAGCCAAATCGCGATAGTGTTTTACCAAAGTTCCGCCTACATTTTGCATCAAATCACCGCCCCAAAAACGGATGTCGGCATTTGGGTCTTCTTCATAGAGTGCTTTCATCAAATTGGAACCGTGCAAATCTCCGGAAGCTTCTCCTGCAATAATGTAGTATTTCATTTTTTTGGGTTCTTGAGTTTCTAAGTCGCTAAGATACTAAGATTTTTATATACCAAATTTTGATTATTATTTTTTGGAGCAGAACATTTGTTTTTCTTTCAAGTATCCTCCCGCTTTTCGCTATATCTTTTCCTTTTTAAAGAAAAAAAGGAAAAGGATGTAGCTTCACACGAGCGAAGCGAACTGACGAAGTGCTCAGGGCTAAAAATCAACATTCTGCTTTTTTAGAGGTTACAAAAACTGAAAAAAAATCAATAATCGGCTTCAGTTTTATCCGTCATTCAACTTAGCAACTTTAAAAATTATAAAAACAAAGTAATAATCGTTAGCATTATCACTGCCAAAACAACACCTCTAGCCATAAGTTCCTTATTCATTTTCAGCAAAATACCAAAAGCTATTAAATCGAGTATGGAACCCAGTGTGACAATTTTACCAAGGTGACCTTGATTTTTCATAGATTGGATTCCAGCTATAAAATCCGAGTGTACAACAAGTGTGATGTAGATGAACATCCCCAAGAAGGAAGCCAAAATCCCTATTATGAATCCGATAAGCAGGTCTGTTTTATTCATTTGAAAATAGTTTTAATGTTTCGGAATGCTGTCAATTTAATTCCAATCTCTTTTGGTTAAGTTTTGTATTGCGTGATGTGCGGTCAGGTCAAATTGTACAGGGACTATGGAAATAAAACCATTGTGTAATGCCCATTCATCAGTGTCTTCGCCTTTGTCCTGATTGATAAATTCTCCGGTAAGCCAGTAGTAATCTTTGCCCTGCGGAGTTTGTCTTTTGTCAAATTTTTCAGTCCAAAGGGCATTCGCCTGACGGCAAATTTTGATTCCTTTGATTTCTTCTTTCTTCAATTTGGGGAAATTCACATTCAAAATTACCCCTTCTGGAAGTTTGTTTTTTAAGACTTCGAGTGTGATGGTTTTGACATATGATTTGATTGGTTCAAAATCAGCGTTCCAGTCATAGTCCAGCAAAGAGAATCCAATTGCTTGAATGCCTTCAATTCCGGCTTCGACAGCGGCGCTCATAGTTCCGGAATAGATGACATTTATTGATGAGTTGGAACCATGATTGATACCTGATACGCAAAGGTCAGGTTTTCGTTTTAGGATTTCGTGTACAGCTATTTTGACACAATCCACGGGAGTTCCTGAGCAGCTGTACTCCAATATAGCGTCAGAATCTTTGGAAATTTTATTGAGATATAAAGTGTCGTTTATGGTAATGGCATGTCCCATGGCACTTTGTGGCTTGTCTGGTGCTACAATGACAATGTCTCCTATTGTGGCCATTACTTCGATTAAAGCTTTTATGCCTGGTGCCGATACTCCATCGTCATTTGTAATTAGTATTAAAGGCCTTTCATTTTTCATTAGAGGGATGTTAAAAAGAATAATTTTTTGATAAAAATTGTATTTGAAAACAAATGTACTAACACAAAATCTTATATTGCGAACAAATAAAATATATTTTTTGCACTGATTTTTTAAAAGTGGGAAAATCTATTTTATACCTTTAACAAAAAATTATGCAGCGAAATTGGGAGGTGGCATGGTTTTTAATGTAACTTAGATATAAAAAATTGATGAATTCTATTATTAGCTTTATGAAAAGAAATTATAAAATACTCATAGCTGTGGTATGCCTTTCGGTTACCTTATTTGCCTTTAATATTAATTCAAAAAAATCGATTGATCCGGAGAGAGATAAACTGCTTTTGGAATTGTTGACATTTGTAATTGAAAAAGGACATTATAATCCTGCAGTGATAGATGATAATTTTTCAAAAGGGGTTTATAAAGATTATATCGCTGCGTTAGATCCGTCAAAGCGTTTCTTTCTGCAATCGGATATTAATGAGTTTTCCAAATTCGAATTGGAATTGGATGATCAATTGATTAATAAAGATTTGACTTTCTTTAATCTTACTTACGATCGTTTGATGCTTCGTATGGAAGAAAGTAAAAAAATATTTAAAGATGTTTTAAGTAAACCGTTTGACTATAGTGTTGATGAGGATTTCAATGTAGATTATGATAAAGCTCAGTATGCTAAAAATACTACTGAATTGAAAGAAAGATGGAGAAAACAAATAAAGTTATCTACATTATCATCGTTTACTGATAAGCAAAAAATTGAGCAAGATAAAAAAGGTGGAAAAGAAGTAGCTTTTTCTACAACTTCGACTATTACAGATAAGCAAAAATTAGAAGAAGAGAAAAAATTAAAGGATCCTAATTATGTTCCAAAATCAGATGCGGTTTTAGAAAAAGAAACAAGAGAAAGCTCTTTGAACTCATTGAATGAGTCCTTTGGATTTATGAATGATTTAAAAAGAGACGATTGGTTTTCTTTGTACATCAATTCTATTATGTCTCGTTTTGACCCGCATACATCTTATTTTCCACCTGAAGAAAAGGAAAGATTTGACGTGAGTATGAGTGGTAAATTGGAAGGTATCGGAGCCAGACTGCAAAAGAAAAATGATTATACTGAAATTTCAGAATTAATATCAGGCGGACCGGCTTGGAGAGGAAAACAGCTGGAAGCGGGGGATTTGGTGATGAAAGTGGCTCAAGGTAATGGTGTTCCTGTTGATGTAGTAGGAATGCGTCTGGATGATGTAGTTAAAAAAATTAAAGGACCGAAGGGTTCTGAAGTTCGTCTTACAGTAAAAAAAGTAGATGGAACTATTCAAGTGATTTCTATCATAAGAGATATCGTTGAGATAGAAGAAACTTACGCGAAATCGAGTGTGGTTGATAAAAACGGTTTGAAATACGGAGTTATTTATTTGCCTAAATTTTATATCGACTTTGAAAATAAAGATGGAAGAGATGCTGGTAAGGATATTGCACTGGAAGTGGATCGTTTGAAAAAAGCGGGAGTGAAAGGTATTGTTCTTGATGTACGTGATGATGGTGGTGGATCTTTGTCAACTGTTGTGGATATTGCAGGGTTGTTTATTGAGCAAGGACCTATCGTTCAGATAAAATCGGCTGGTAAGAAAAAAGAAATTTTGTATGATACCGATAAAAAAATTGAATGGGACGGACCATTGGTAATTATGGTGAATGAATTTTCAGCTTCGGCTTCAGAGATTTTGGCAGCAGCAATCCAAGATTATAAAAGAGGAATTATCATTGGAAGCAAACAAACCTACGGAAAAGGTACTGTTCAAAATGTAATTGACCTGAACCAGTTTGTCCGTAATAGTTCAGCAGGAGATTTAGGTGCATTGAAAACAACTACTCAGAAATTTTACAGAATTAATGGCGGTTCAACCCAATTGGAAGGAGTAAGCAGTGATGTGGTTATGCCGGATCGTTATGCATATTTGAAAATGGGTGAGCGCGATGAAGAAAATGCAATGCCATGGGATAAAATTGACCCGGCACCTTATACTGTTTGGAATAATACTTCAAAGTTTGATCAGGCAATTATCAATAGCAAAAAGAGAATTGAAAATAATATTCAGTTTAAACTTATTGAAGAAAATGCTAAATGGATTGACAGCAGAAGTGCTGAAAATAATTATAGCTTGAATATCGATAAATTTAAAGTGGCTCAAAATCAAATAGAAGAAACGGCTAAAAAATATAAACCAATTGCTGATTATAAAAACAATTTAAAATTCACTTCATTGCCTTATGAAATGGAAGGAATAAGCAAAGATCCTGTTTTGAAAGAAAAGAGAGAAAGATGGCATGAAAGTTTGTCAAAGGACATTTATGTTGAAGAAGCTTTAAATGTTTTGGATGATTTGCAGCCAAAATCAATTGTAAAAACAAATATTCCAGGAGATAAAAAAGGAAAATTAGTTAAGTCATAAATTAAATAATTTCAAGTAATACAAAACGCTTCAATTTTGGAGCGTTTTTTTTGTTAATAAAAAGGATAAATGTTAAATAATGAAGTAAACTCCTTTTCAGTTAATTGAATTGTTTTGGTTAAAAAAACTAATTTATATCTTTAGCCAAATATTTTAGCTTTATGCAGTTAGCATGATAAAAAGCAATTGTAAATAATAGTATGTAAGTGAATTTATCCCTTCCTGATAGCTGTCGGGAAATCATAAATAATATGTCTGTATATGAAAAGAAACTATAAAAAACTCCTAGCTGTAATATGTCTTTCAGGTACTTTATTTGCCTTTAATATTACTTCAAAGAAATCGGTTGACCCGGAAAAAGACAAAATGCTGTTGGAATTAATGATGTTGGTCATAAAGAGAGGACATTATAATCCTGCGGCGATTGATGATAATTTTTCAAAAGGAGTTTATAAAGAATATATAGAAGCTTTGGATCCTTCCAAACGTTTTTTTCTGCAGTCGGATATAAATGAGTTTTCCAAATTCGAATTGGAGCTGGATGATCAGTTAACCAATAAAGATTTAACTTTTTTTAATCTCACTTATGATCGTTTGATGCTTCGTATGGAAGAAGGTAATAATGTGTTCAAAGAAGTGTTAAGCACTCCTTTTGATTATAAAATGGAAGAGGATTTTAATGTGGATTATGATAAAGCTCCGTATGCCAAAAATAGTGCTGAGCTGAAAGATAAGTGGAGGAGACAAATTAAGTTGTCTACACTTTCTTCCTTAACTGAAAAGCAGAAATCTGAAGAGGATAAGAAAATAAAAGATCCGGCTTATGTTGTAAAAACGGATGTTTTGTTGGAAAAAGAAACAAGAGAAAGTTCATTGAAGTCACTGAATGAGTCTTTTGGATTTATGAATGAATTAAAAAGAGAAGATTGGTTTACGTTGTATATCAATTCGATTATGTCTCAATTTGATCCGCATACTTCTTATTTTGCACCGGAAGAAAAAGAAAAATTTGATGTAAGCATAAGTGGTAAATTCGAAGGCATCGGTGCTCAGTTGCAAAAGAAAAATGATTACATCGAAGTCTTGGAGCTTATTTCAGGAGGCCCGGCGTGGAGAGGAAAAAAACTGGAAAAAGGCGATTTAATTATTAAAGTAGCTCAGTCCAGTGGTGTTGCTGTAGATGTAGTAGGAATGCGTTTGGCTGATGTGATAAAGAAAATTAAAGGGCCAAAAGGTTCTGAAGTCCGTCTTACAGTAAAAAAAGCAGATGGTTCGATGCAGATTATTCCAATAATCAGAGATATAGTAGAGATTGAGGAAACGTATGTAAAATCTAGTGTTGTAGAGAAAAACGGTTTAAAATACGGGGTGATTTATTTGCCTAAATTTTATATTGATTTTGAGAACAAAGACGGGAAAGGAAGAGATGCCGGAAAAGATATGGCTCTGGAAGTAGACCGTTTGAAAAAAGAGGGGGTAAAAGGTATTGTTCTTGATGTCCGTGATGACGGGGGAGGTTCTTTGGAGGCAGTTGTAAATATTGCAGGCTTGTTCATAAAAGAAGGACCCGTTGTTCAGGTTAAATCAGCTGTGAAAAAAGAAATTTTGTACGATACTGATAAGGAAATAGAGTGGGATGGTCCATTGGTAATTATGGTAAATGAATTTTCGGCCTCAGCTTCCGAAATTTTAGCCGCAGCGATGCAGGATTACAAAAGGGGGATAATCATTGGAAGCAAGCAAACGTATGGTAAAGGAACAGTTCAACGAGTAATTGATTTGAACCAGTATATTAAGAATAGTGAATACGGAGATTTTGGAGCTTTAAAAACTACCATTCAAAAGTTCTACAGAATTAATGGCGGTTCTACCCAATTAGAAGGGGTAAGCAGTGATGTGGTTATGCCGGATCGTTATGCATATTTGAAAATGGGTGAGCGTGATGAAGCACATGCAATGGCGTGGGATAAAATAGATGCAGCGCCATATACCGCCTGGAATAATACTTCAAAATTTGATCAGGCAATCATTAACAGTAGAAAGAGAATTGAAAATAATATTCAGTTTAAACTGATTGAAGAAAATGCTAAATGGATTGATAGTAGAAATTCAGAAAATAACTTTAGCTTGAATATTGATAAATTTAAAGCAGAACAGAATCGAATTGAAGAAGTTTCCAAAAAGTTTAAGCCAATTGATGATTATAAAAACAATTTAAAATTTTCATCATTGCCTTATGAATTGGAAGGAATCAGCAAAGATCCTGTTTTAAAAGAAAAGAGAGAAAGATGGCATGAAAGTCTGTCAAAAGATATTTATGTTGAAGAGGCTTTAAATGTTTTGGATGATTTACAACCCAAATCAATTGTAAAAACCAATATTCCTATTGATAAAAAAGGAAAACTGGTTAAGTCATAAAATAATATTTTAAGATACAAAGCAGGCTGTCTGTGTTTTTCAGACAGCCTGCTTTGTTTTTACCTGCTTGTGTAGTTTTATAATTTAACGATTGTTTTGAGATTACAGTGCTTTTTGTTTTAAATGATTCAGAGATCTTAATGATGATTGAGAAAATAGCCGGGATGTGAAAACAGTGGTTAATATTTTAAAAATGGTTCATTAATTTCTGTTGCAAAAAAATAAATTTTATCTATTTTTACACCTTTGGATGTATATAAAAATTAAAACCGCAACATAGTAATGCATATAGCTATAGCAGGAAACATAGGCTCAGGAAAAACAACATTAACCCGTTTGTTAGCCAAACATTTTAAATGGGAACCACATTTTGAAGAAGTAGTTGACAATCCTTATCTGGATGATTTTTATCATCAAATGGAACGTTGGTCGTTTAATCTGCAGATTTATTTCTTGAACAGCCGTTTCCGTCAGGTAATGCAAATTCGTGAAAGCGGGAAAAAAATAATTCAGGACAGAACTATTTATGAGGATGCTCATATTTTTGCTCCCAATCTTTATGCTATGGGATTGATGACGCACCGAGATTTTGAAAATTATTCCTCTCTTTTTGAATTAATGGAATCTCTTGTGAAAGCACCGGATTTGTTAATCTATTTAAGAAGTTCTATTCCAAACTTGGTGGGGCAGATTCACAAACGCGGGCGTGAATACGAAAATACTATTTCAATTGATTATTTAAGCCGTCTTAACGAGCGTTATGAGGCTTGGGTTCACACCTATAACAAAGGGAAAATCATGATTATCGATGTCGATAATATCAATTTTGTTGATAATCCTGAAGACTTAGGAAGTATTATCAACCGAATTGATGCCGAGTTAAACGGATTGTTTTAAAAAATAAACCTGAATTGAAAAATTTGTACTGAGTTTATTTTATATCTTTGTATATCATCTTTTGGATTTAAAATCCACTGTTTTTTGTTTCCAAAATTTATCACACTATTTTATACTACACTAAATTATTGGTTTTTCTTTCTTATTAACTGAAATCTAGAAAACCATGAAAATGAATTATTTTAAAAGAAAATTTGCTTGTTTGTTTTTGGGCTTTTTAATTGTTCTTCAAAGTTGCGTAGCTTATAAAAGTACTTCTTCAACTTTAGATGAAGCTGTTGCTTCAAATGGTAAAGTATTAATTGTTAAAACTGATGGTACGAAATTTAAGTTTATTAAAGTTGAACAAATCGATGGAATATATTATGGGAGTTTAAAATCGAAAAGCGGAATTGAAAAAGTAAGATTAGATGAAAATGATTTTAAAAGGATAAGCCTTTTTGATAAAACGGCATCAACATGGGGAACTATTGGAATCATTGCAGGTTCTCTGGGAATTGTATTCGTAGTAATCGCAGCTCTTTCAGTTCAAGATATGAATATTGATTTGGCATATTGATTTTTAAATGGTGTCGTTAAATTAGACAAGGATATTCAAAAACGTATTTCTAAAAAATAAAAAATGCCTCACAATTGTGAGGCATTTTTTAATATAATAAAGCTGACTATTTTAAAGCTTCTACTTTGGCTTTCACTTCTTCCAGTGAACCTTCAAAAACCTGAATATTTTCATTCCCGTTTTCAGAAGTAGTAACGGTTGCTTTTGCTTTTCCGTCTTTGTTTATTAACTCCACTTTGATTCCCCCTTTTTTGGCACAACAGGCTTTTCCTTTTGGCTCAACAAATTTTCCGTCTTTGTCATAATGAGATAAACACGTTTCTTTTTGTTCTGGGGTGCATTTTAAACTGTCGCACATTTTAGCACATTCTTCTTTCGTCATTTTTGCGCATTTAGCCATGTCGCATTTTCCCATCATCATGCCTCCTTCACTCTTGTGGCATTCTTTCATCCAAATTTCTTTCTTTTCAGGACAAGTGCCTTTTGTGTCAATAGTACTGCCTCCGTTTCCTAAAATCGGAGCCATAACCAATCCGATCAAACACGTTAATTTGATTAAGATATTCATTGATGGTCCTGAAGTATCTTTGAACGGATCTCCAACAGTATCACCTGTAACTGCAGCTTTATGCGCATCCGATCCCTTGTAGGTCATTTCTCCGTTAATCATAACACCTGCCTCAAAAGATTTTTTTGCATTATCCCATGCACCACCGGCATTATTTTGGAAAACAGCCCAAAGTACTCCTGAAACAGTAACTCCGGCCATATAACCTCCCAGCATTTCGGCGATTAATTGATTGTTGCTTCCGTAAACTAATTTACCTAAAAGTACAATGGCAATTGGGAAACCAATCGTTAAAACACCTGGCAGCATCATTTCGCGTAAAGCTGCTTTGGTAGAAATGTCAACACATTTGGCATATTCCGGTTTTCCGGTTCCTTCCATAATTCCAGAAATTTCTTTGAACTGGCGACGTACTTCATACACCATGTCCATTGCTGCTTTCCCTACTGAATTCATCGCTAAAGCAGAGAAAACTACAGGAATCATCCCACCTACAAAAAGCATCGCTAAAACAGGTGCTTTGAAAATATTAATTCCGTCAATTCCAGTAAAAGTAACATAAGCAGCAAATAAAGCCAACGAAGTCAAAGCTGCTGAAGCAATGGCAAAGCCTTTTCCTGTTGCAGCCGTAGTGTTTCCTACTGAGTCCAAAATGTCTGTTCTTGTACGGACTTCTTTTGGTAATTCGCTCATTTCGGCAATTCCACCTGCATTATCAGATATAGGTCCGAATGCATCAATCGCCAATTGCATTGCTGTAGTTGCCATCATCGCTGAAGCAGCCAAAGCAACTCCGTAAAATCCTGCCAACGCATAAGAAGACCAAATTGCAGCAGCAAACAATAATACGGTTGGAAATGTGGAAATCATCCCTGTTGCCAGTCCTGCAATTACATTCGTTCCGGCGCCAGTACTTGATTTTTGAACAATAGCCATTACCGGTTTTGTTCCTAAACCTGTATAGTATTCGGTTACAGATGAAATGGCCCCGCCTACAACGAGTCCGATAAGAGTTGCATAAAATACATGCATTGATGAAATATCCATTGAGCCTTCACCAAAGAATGTCATACTCATTGTTTCTGGCAGCATATATTGCACCAGAAAATAGCAAGTGATAGCTGTCAGAACTATTGAAACCCAGTTTCCAATATTTAATGCTTTTTGAACTTGTGCTTCTTTGGCATTTTCATCTGTAATTTTAACCAGCATCGTCCCAATTATAGAGAACAAAATTCCAAAACCTGCAATTGCCATAGGTAATAAAATAGGTCCTATTCCGCCAAAAGCATCCTGAATGTTTCCACCCATATCTTTTATTACATAATTTCCAAGAACCATAGCCGCCAAAACTGTTGCAACGTATGATCCAAACAAATCGGCACCCATTCCGGCAACGTCACCTACATTGTCACCTACGTTGTCAGCAATTGTTGCTGGGTTACGAGGGTCATCTTCTGGAATTCCGGCTTCTACTTTACCAACTAAATCGGCACCTACATCAGCAGCCTTAGTGTAAATTCCTCCACCCACACGGGCAAACAAAGCAATAGATTCAGCTCCAAGAGAAAATCCCGCCAATGTTTCCAAAACAACCGTCATATCTTCTGTAGAAGACCAATGTCCGTTCATAAATATTTGGAAGAAAACAATAAAAAAACCGGTCAATCCTAAAACAGCTAAACCGGCTACGCCTAATCCCATTACAGTTCCACCACCAAAAGAAACTTTCAAGGCTTGTGGTAAGCTCGTACGAGCTGCTTGAGTAGTTCTTACATTGGTTTTTGTTGCGATTTTCATTCCCATATTTCCTGCTAATGCTGAGAAAAAAGCTCCGAAGATAAAGGCAACGACTATTAATATATTTGTTTTAACTCCAGGTATAAAAGTGATTCCTGCCAACACAACACTTGCGATTAATACAAAGACAGCTAATAATCGGTATTCTGCCTTTAAAAAAGCTAAAGCTCCTTCATATATGTGGTCTGATATCTCTTTCATTTTACCATCACCAGAATCCTGCTTTAACACCCACGATCTTTTGACAGCCATAAAAATAAGCCCTAATATTGCCATAATAATAGGCACATAAATCATAATTGAATTCATAAATATTCTTTTTGGTTTGTTAGTATAAAAATTTTAATCGACAGCAATTTAAACAAAAAAAGCAATACTCTTTGTGCGAGTATTGCTTTTTTTATAAAATTTAAGGGTAAAAATTATTTAATACTAAATAATCCCTCTGGCTTGTTTTCTATTTGATCAAAACGTTCTGTGCATTCTTTAATAATGGCATACGCTTCATTTACATCACCCCAGCCTTCAACATCTACCTGTTTGTTTTCTAGGTCTTTGTAAACTTGGAAGAAATGCTCGATTTCTTTCAATAGGTGAGGATTGATATCAGAAAGGTTTTCCAATGAATTCCAAATTGGATCAGAAACCGGTACACAGATTACTTTTTCGTCCGGTCCTTTGTCATCTGCCATGTGAAATACTCCAATAGGCTTTACTTCCATTACACAACCAGGAAAAGTAGGTTCGTTTACCAATACCAAAACGTCCAATGGGTCTCCATCTAAAGCTAAAGTTTCAGGAATGAAACCATAATCAGCCGGGTACATCATAGAAGAGAATAACATTCTGTCAAAACGCATTCTTTTTATGGCAAAATCATACTCGTATTTATTTCTACTTCCTCTTGGTATTTCAATTAATACATCAAAAGTTTTTAATTTGTCTGCAGTCATTATTCTTTTATCTTTTCTTAATTTATTAACGAGTGCAAAAGTAATCAAACTATACTTTTTTGCAATAAAAAAAGACAATTTAATCCAGTGATTTGTGAATAATTACGTCCAAATTAGTAGACTATTGTTCGATTGCGTTTTTTAAGATAATAATGCCAAAGTAAAAATGTTGCATAAGAACGGTATGGACTCCATTGGTCAGTATGAATTTCCATTTCCTGTCTGTCATGAATGTCAAGTAATTCTTTGATTGTATTGACCACTGCTATATCTCCTAGCGGAATTAAATCGGGTTCCTGAAGACAAAACATTAGATAAATATCAATGGTCCAATTACCGATTCCTTTTAATTTAATCAGTTCTTCCCGAACCTGCTGTGATGATTTTGCATCCAGGCCTTCAATGTCAAGCTCTTTGTTCAGAACTGCTTGAGCCAGTATTTTTATATAATTGGTTTTTTGACGGCTGACACCCAGTGCTCTGTATTCATCATCTGGTAAAACAGACATTGTTTCAGGACTGCAGGTCGTATGGTCTTTAATTTTTAAAAATGTCGCTTTCGCTGAATCGATAGAAACCTGTTGCTCCAAAATCAACAGCACCAAAGTCTCAAATCCCTGAGGTCTTTTTGGAATTGCAGGCATTCCATAGGTGTCTATGATGTGTTTGAATATGGAATCTTTTTGAAAAAGATAATCGATAGCCTGTTGCATGGTTGAATTTTTTAGCCCGGACTGCTCCGTCAGTTTGCTCCGCTCGTGTCAAATAAAAAGCCTAACAAAAATAGTTGTTTTTGAATAAGCTTGTAATGGATAGCCGGATTTGCTTCTAGAAATAGAATCCGAAAGATCCTTTTACCGCAAATCTGTTGGCATTTGGCATGTCAAGATAGCTGCCTCTCCATGAAAAATCCAGACGGAAAACTTTGAAGATATTCCCGATTCCCGCGTTGTATTCCCAATATACATTCTCAGGAGCTACATAAGTCAAGCCTGAGGCATTTATGGCTCTGTTGGCATCCGAAACGGTTCCATAAGCAGCTTTTACTCCTACGAATTCCCTCCAGTTGAGTTTTCGTAAAAAAGGCACTCTTGCAAATAATCTTCCGTTGAAATCGTGATTCCATTGGAATGTGGAATAGGTATCGGTTATAAATTCGTAATAATTAAGATTACTGAAGGTGTTCTCAATGGTGAAAAATGTCTGGTTACCTGGAACAATACTTAAAAGTCCCAAAGGCACGGTTCCATAAGTTTTTCCAAGTTCCAATATCAGATTGGTACGCCCAAGAGGTCCTATAATAATGGGCTGTTTGTAATATATTTCAAGTTTTCTATAATTAAAATCACTGTTCATGATGCCTTTATAGCCCTGGCTGTAATTGACAAACAGAGTAGTGTAGGGGCTGTTGGCTATGCTTCTTTCCACTCCGTAGGCAATGGTTCTTCTCTTAGGTGTATACTCGGCTTGAATGTTGAACTCCGATTGGGTGGTGTTGCTTTTTACAACGCCTTCAGGATTTGCAGCAGAAGGCAAAGTAGTGTAGTAATCCAGGCTGAAAACGGGCGAAGCTGATTCGAGGGTTTTGTAGGTTACACCCGTTTGGAATGTTAAGTTTTTTATAGGTTCCATCGCGATGTAGAGATTGGTCAATCCTATATTGGTTAATTTTCCATTGGATCCTGTGGTGAAAAAGGCAGATGAACCAAAATTCCTGGCCAATATATCATTGGTCGTAGTCAAACTGGCACCCAGTTGTTCAATATCACGTCTGTTTCCTCCGGAAATAATAATTCGGTTCTTTTTGTCAATCATCCATTTTCCGGCAAAACCATATTTGAATTTTTGATCTTGAAAACCATAGGCTGTAAAAGCTTGAACGCGCCAAGTATCGTTGGGACCAAAATAGGTTCGCCCGCCTATCTGAGTTCTGAAACCCTCAACTTCATTGTAGCCAAAGCTTGAGAAAATAGGGCCAAAATCGAACCAGTCATAATTGATATATCCGCTGGCGAGTATAGTGACCACATCTGTAAGACGCTTAAATGCCGGAACGGTTTTCAGTGTGTCAAGCATTTTGTACACGCCCTGTTCATCTTTGCTTAATTTTTCAAAACGGTTCTGTTCCCAGTATTCGTCACTTTTTTTATATACTTCGTTGTCGACAAAATTCACTTCCTCCTTGTAGAATTTTGCCGGTTTTTCAATATTGAATTTGTGGTTTTGATAATAGGTTGTACGCTTGCCGTAAACACCTTTTGATTTTTCTTTTTTGTTCAAAGCAAAATCAGACATCAGATAATCTTTGGTCAAAAGAAAGATGGAGTCGTTTAAAACATCAAATTCCTGTTCGACATAAATATCCTTTACCCAGTTGATATTGGCACTTTTGGTAACAGCCATATTGATTTTTTTTATGGCAAATGTGGTATCATTAACCCAAAAATCTCCTTTGAAAGTCAGTTCGTTTTTTCGTCTTGGATAAAAAACAATATTGTAGCACCACTTTTTGTTAATATAGGTACTGTCTCTTAATACATAATTGTAGACATCTATACCGGTTCTGGAAAGCGGACTGGTAAAAGTCTTGTCAAATAAAGTTATGTAATTGTTGTAAATGTTATAGTCAGAATATAAATCCTTTATAAAAGATAAAATCTGCTGATTTCCTTGAAAACCTGAAGTTTTATTTGCTTTTGTGATCTCTTTTACTTTTGGGATTTTGTTGTCACCGTACACATCCGCCAATGCTTCATTTACGAAAATGGGCAAATAGGTTTTTCCGGTTACTTTTGAAGTGTCTACATGGTCAAAAATGAATTCCATGCCTTTGAAAATCTTTTGTTTTCTATAGGCACTGTCAATAGAATTAATGTCAAATTCTACTTTTTCATATTTTTCCATTTGGTATTGGTTAAACTGATAGAGACCGTTTTTGCGTTTTTTCTCCCATATTTTTCTTAGGATAGCAAGAGCAGGATTGTCTTTTTTGGATGTTTTTCCAGTATAGATAACTACTTCTTTCAGGGTTTGCTGATCACTTAGTTCAATAGTGAAATTATAATTGACTGATTTGGTAAGGTTAATTTCTCTTTCGGAAAAACCAACAGAGCTTATTATTAATGTTTGGTAAGTGTTTGGGGACTCTAAATAAAAACGTCCGTCTTCATTAGTCACTGTACCAATACTAGTGTTTTTGAAAACAACATTGGCAAACGGAACAGGCTGTTTGGATTTGTCAATAACGATGCCGCTCACTTTTGTTTGTGCGAAAATTTGGGGTACTGCCACAAATAAAAACAAGGCGATAATAAGTAGGTTTTTCTTCATGATGTATAAAAAAAGCTTCATCAAAGGAGGATTGATGAAGCTTTTTAAAATGTTATATTGAATTATTTATACAATACTTTCTTAACAGCTTTTACAACATCTGCAGCATTTGGCAACCATTCTTTCAATAAAACAGGAGAATATGGTGCTGGGGTATCGGCAGTTGTAATACGTTGGATTGGTGCATCCAGAAAATCAAAAGCTTGCTCTTGAACTAAGAAAGCAATCTCTGAAGATACGCTTGCAAAAGGCCATGCTTCCTCAAGAATAACTAATCTGTTGGTTTTTTTAACAGAAGTTAAAATAGCATCCTTGTCCATTGGGCGAACTGTTCTCAAATCGATAATTTCACATGAAATACCGTCTTTTGCCAATTCATCGGCAGCGATATAAGCTTCTTTGATGATTTTTCCGAAAGAAACAATAGTTACATCAGTTCCTTCACGTTTGATATCGGCAACTCCAATTGGAATAGTATATTCACCATCTGGTACTTCACCTTTATCACCGTACATCTGCTCAGATTCCATGAAAATAACAGGGTCATTGTCACGAATAGCCGATTTTAATAAACCTTTGGCATCATATACATTTGATGGAACCACAACTTTAAGACCTGGAGTGTTGGCAAACCAGTTTTCGATTGCTTGCGAGTGAGTTGCTCCCAATTGTCCTGCAGATGCAGTCGGTCCGCGGAAAACGATAGGCACATTAAATTGTCCTCCTGTCATTTGACGCATTTTGGCAGCATTATTTATAATTTGATCAATCCCAACTAAGCAAAAGTTGAAAGTCATATATTCAACAATCGGACGACACCCGTTCATCGCTGATCCTACTGCAATACCAGTAAAACCAAGCTCTGCAATTGGAGTGTCAATTACTCTTTTTTCACCAAATTCGGCAAGCATTCCTTTAGATGCTTTGTAGGCACCGTTGTACTCTGCAACCTCTTCACCCATTAAGTATATGGACTCATCGCGACGCATTTCTTCGCTCATTGCTTCGCAAATGGCCTCTCTAAATTGTATCGTTCTCATATTTTATTGTCTGTGTGTAATTTTTAGAAACGCAAAAATAATTATTTTAAATTACTTAAATGCATAAATTACTTTAAAATAACAAGGATATGTGCTATTGTTTTTTTTAAGTGTGTTTGTTTCTTCTGTCCGTTTTTCCCAGCGGTATCATTAAAAAAAATATGGCTGAAAGCAAGATGTAATTTGTATCAGGAAGCAAAAAGCTTTGTTGAATTTGGGATTAAGGGAGCTGAAAGACCATGTTTTCAATAAGATGGTTGTATAATTGTTTTGCTTAATTCATAAAATCAGCCTGATTATTTATAATAATTCTGATTAAAACCTTTGTTGTATTATTATATCAGCGAAATCGTAATAGTTGTTAAAAATATTATGCATGCATAGTATATTATTCGATTTATTATTTTAAATTTGTCAAAGAAAAAAAAGAATTTAAATATATAATTATGAAAATATTAGTTTGCATCAGCCACGTTCCTGATACTACTTCAAAAATCAACTTCACTAACGGAGATGCTGAGTTTGATACCAATGGAGTTCAATATGTTATTAATCCAAATGACGAATTTGGTCTAACCCGTGCTATTTGGTTTCAAGAGCAGCAAGGAGCTGCGGTTACCGTTGTTAATGTTGGAGGACCGGATACAGAGCCTACTTTGAGAAAAGCATTGGCAATAGGTGCCAATGAAGCGATTCGTGTCAACGCAAACCCTACTGATGGTTTTTTTGCAGCAAAACAATTAGCTGAAGTAATAAAAAATGGTGGTTATGATATCGTGATTGCAGGAAAAGAATCATTAGACTATAACGGAGGAATGGTACCTGGAATGATTGCAGGTATTTTAGGATATAACTTTTTAAACTCTTGTACAGCTATCACGGTTGATGGTACTAATGTAACTGCTGTTCGCGAAATAGATGGTGGTAAAGAAACAGTAAGTACTTCATTGCCTGTTATTATTGGTGCGCAAAAAGGAATTGTAGAGGAGAAGGATTTGCGTATTCCGAATATGAGAGGAATTATGACTGCCAGAACAAAAGCATTGACAATCCTTGAGCCAGTTGATGTTACTGTAAATACCAAAGCAGTTAAATTTGAAAAACCAGCCCCAAAATCGGCGGTGAAATTAGTTTCTGCAGATAATCTGGATGAATTAATTAATTTATTGCACAACGAAGCGAAAGTAATCTAGTAATCAGTTTTAAGTAATTAGTTTTCAGTTGCAAAACTTTAAACCTTAAGCTTTTAACTTTTAAACAAAAAAATATGTCAATATTAATATACGCAGAATCTGCAGAAGGAAAATTTAAAAAAGTAGCATTAGAATTAGCTTCTTATGCAAAAAAAGTAGCCGAATCATTAGGAACAACCGTTACAGCAGTGACTGTAAATGCAGGAGATGTTTCTGAATTATCAAAATACGGCGTAGACAAAGTATTAAAAGTAAACAATGATAAATTAGCCGGCTTTACAGCCAAAGCTTATGCAGATGTTATTAAACAAGCTGCGAAGAAAGAATCAACTAAAGTAGTTTTACTTTCTTCTACTACAGACAGTATTTATTTGGCACCTTTAGTAGCAGTTGCATTAGAGGCTGGTTTTGCTTCAAATGTGGTTGGTTTGCCGGTAAGCACTTCGCCTTTTCAGGTAAAAAGAACAGCTTTTTCAAACAAGGCATTTAATATTACAGAAATCAATACTGATGTAAAAGTATTGGCACTTGCCAAAAACTCTTATGGTATTTTTGAAAACGGATCATCATTAACTGAAGAAGATTTTAATCCAACAATCGGAGATGCAGATTTTGGAGTAAAAGTAGTATCTGTTGAAAAAGTTTCAGGTAAAGTTTCAATTGCCGATGCGGATATAGTAGTTTCTGCAGGACGCGGTCTTAAAGGGCCTGAAAACTGGGGAATGGTTGAAGAATTAGCAACAGTTCTAGGAGCTGCAACAGCTTGTTCAAAACCGGTATCGGATTTAGGTTGGAGACCTCACGGAGAACACGTAGGGCAAACAGGTAAGCCGGTTGCTACAAATTTATATATCGCAATTGGTATCTCTGGAGCGATTCAACATATTGCAGGTATCAACTCTTCTAAAGTAAAAGTGGTTATCAACAGCGATCCTGAAGCTCCTTTCTTTAAAGTTGCAGATTATGGAGTAGTGGGGGATGCATTCGAAATTGTACCTCAATTAACTGCTAAACTTAAAGCCTTCAAAGAACAACAATCATAAGATTTATTTCTCTATAAATTAAGCTGCCTGAAAATAAGATAATTGTATCTTTGCTTTAGGTAGCTTTTTTGTTCCATATATTTTGATTAAAATTGCACTATATTTAAAACAGGGAAAAAGACACAATTAATAGAGTACTCCGTACTTTCCATTATACCGACATGAGCTTAGTTAAATTATCTATAAAAGGAATTTCATACAGTCAAACTCAAAACGGCGCTTATGCGTTAATTTTAAATGAGGTTGACGGGGAAAGGAAATTGCCTATTGTTATTGGGGCATTCGAAGCTCAGTCTATTGCAATTGCATTGGAGAAAGAAATTAAGCCGCCACGCCCTTTGACACATGATTTGTTTAAAAATTTTGCAGAGCGGTTTGATATTGTGGTAAAGCAAGTAATTATTCATAAATTGGTGGATGGTGTTTTTTATTCCAGTATCATTTGCGAAAGAGATAAAATCGAAGAAATAATTGATGCCAGAACATCAGATGCCATCGCATTAGCCATCCGATTTAATGCTCCTATTTTTACTTACAAAAATATTTTGGATAAAGCGGGTATTTTCTTGAAAGCAAATCCTCTTGAAACAGATGCGCCAAACGAAATGGACGATATTCTTTCCAATCCGGAAACTTTTGGGAATACTGAAAGCAATGAATCAGGGAGTACCTACACGAATCATACTTTGCAGGAATTAAATGAATTGCTGGAACAGGCTGTCGAGCACGAAGATTATGAAAAAGCGGCTAAAATCCGCGATGAAATTTCCAAGAGAGAATCATAATATTGCTGTAAGCAATAGGCTTTAGGCTATAAGCTTACAGCCTAAAGCCTATAGCTTAAAGCATTATAATAAAAATGAAGCAATACCTAGACTTAGTACAACACATTATGCATAATGGTTGTCAAAAAGGAGATCGCACCGGAACCGGTACAAAAAGTGTATTTGGTTATCAGATGCGGTTTGATCTGAGTGAAGGGTTTCCAATGGTAACCACCAAAAAATTACACCTGAAATCGATTATATACGAATTGCTTTGGTTTCTAAAAGGTGATACCAATATCAAATATCTTCAGGAAAACGGAGTCAAAATATGGGATGCCTGGGCAGACAGCAATGGTGATTTGGGTCCAGTATACGGTCATCAATGGCGTAATTGGAACAGTGAGGAAATTGATCAAATCAGCGAACTTATTACGGAATTAAAAAACAATCCAAACAGTAGGAGAATGCTGGTTTCGGCTTGGAATCCATCAGTATTGCCGGATACAACAAAGTCATTTGAGGAAAATGTAGCCAATAATAAAGCTGCTTTACCGCCTTGTCATGCTTTTTTTCAGTTTTATGTAGCTTCTCCTGACGAATCAAAAGGAGAGACCAAAGGAAAACTTTCCTGCCAATTATATCAACGTAGTGCAGATGTTTTTTTGGGAGTTCCTTTTAATATAGCGTCTTATGCATTATTGACTATGATGATTGCTCAGGTTTGTGATCTTGAAGCAGGCGAGTTCATACATACATTTGGCGATGCACATATATATAATAACCATTTTGAGCAGTTGGAATTGCAACTTACCCGTGAGCCAAAACCATTGCCGAAAATGATTTTAAATCCAAATGTAAAAAACATCTTCGATTTTGATTATGATGATTTTACTTTAGAAGGATATGAACCACATGCCTTAATTAAGGGAAGTGTTGCTGTATAAAATAAAAAATCCGCTTTAAGCGGATTTTTTATTGATAGTTATACTACTAATACACTGTTTTCAGTACCAGCAAAGTCATTCCACTTGAATGAATCGGCTTCAGGCTCATTTACATAAGCACCGTCAATTACATATTTGAACTCGTATGTTGAATCTTTATTTAAGTCAAAAGTTCCTTTAAAAGATCCATTTTTTAATTTGCTTAGAGCTCCTTCTTCTATTTTCCAATCATTAAAATCACCAATAACTGATACTTGATTCGCTTCTTTTGCATCAACAGAAAAGGTGACTTTACAAACAGGTTTGGTTTTTATAAATTGTTTTTTTACAGACATAACTATTTCATTTTTAAAGTTATAACAAAGTAAATGAAATATTTTTAAGTTTGTACAAACTGTCTCATTTTTAGCATAATAGCAAAAAAGGATTGTCTTTTTTACTTTTAAAATGAATTTGAATCGTTTAAATTCTAATTTAAAAAAAAGAAAACGTTTTCTCTTTAAATATTCAATAATCGGAATGGAGACTTTTAAAAATAAATTTTATCTTTATGAGCAAAATTTTAAATCATGGAAAAAGAATTACACGAACAATACGAGTATGCCAGAAACCGAATAAAACAAAAGAAAAGACTCTACTATCATTTTGTTTTCTTTATGTTGTCCAGTATTTTTTTGATTGCAGCGGCTTATTTTTTTAATACCGGTTTAAACATACATTGGTGTGTATGGGGGATTACTTTATGGTCATTCTTTTTTGTTTTACATTTTATTAAAGTATTTATAACCGACCGCTTTATGGATAAGAATTGGGAAAGAGATCAAATTGACCGGCTGGTGGCTTTACAGCAAAAAAAAATTGAACAATTGAGATCAAAAATCGAAGAAACTAATTCTAAATAAAACCATTAATTATGATTGTTATGATTGCTGCAGTAGCAGAAAATAATGCCCTTGGAAAAAATAATGAACTGGTTTGGCATTTGCCCAATGATTTTAAAAGATTTAAATCCTTAACTACAGGCCATCATATAATAATGGGAAGAAAAACTTTTGAAAGTTTCCAAAAACCACTCCCTAATAGAACACATGTTGTAATAACCAGGCAAAAAGACTACGCTCCGGAAGGGTGTATTGTTGTGGACAGTATTGAAAAGGCTATTGTAGCCTGTCCTGAAAATGAAACTTTATTTATCATTGGAGGCGGTGAGATTTATAATTTGGGACTGCCGTTTGCCGATCAGCTCGAAATAACAAGAGTGCATCATAGTTTTGAAGCTGATGCTTTTTTTCCTGAAATTAATGTGAATGAATGGAAAATAATTCAAACAGAATTCAATGCTGCTGATGATAAGCATCAATTTGATTATACCTACCAAACGTTTGTCAAATTGTAAATATTCGTTTATTTTAATTGGAAAGTATTCATTTGTATAAAACAAAAAAAGCATCCTAAATTATTTAGGATGCTTTTTTAAATGATTAGCGGAATGACCTATTCTTGTACTAAGATTTGATAACATAATATACAAATCACAAATATCAATATTATCCCCGAAAAGAAGACAATATAATTTGATAATCTTTGAGAGTACAACTCAAAAAAGCCTTTAGTACCAAATACCACAAAGGTACTAAAGGCAAAGAAAATTAAAATTTCCAAAAACAAATTTAATCCTAAGAACGTATTTTGCGCTTTTAAAATAATACTGCCATTACTGACGGTACCTTCAAAAAACAATACAAGAACAAATGAGATAAATAGCGCAAGAAGCATCCATTTGATTTGGGTCATTAATTCCCGTCTAATCATTTAAAAAAAATATTTAAATTTTAAAGTACAAACATCAGTAATAAAAACAGTTTTCACAATACCCACTTTTAGTGATATTTCAATTATTTTCATTTTTATTAAAATCTGATATTTTTCATAAAATGAGTTTCAAATAAAATTTTAGCCAAAATCAAAAACACATTTATTTATAGTTTATACAGTTTGTTTATATTTGTACAAATTAAAAAAATGCCAAAAGAAATCACACCCTACAAAGACTCTTCGCTTAGTAAAAAAGAACAGGTTGCCAAAATGTTTGATACCATTTCGGGGAACTATGACAGCCTTAACCGTGTTATATCGTTTGGTATCGATGTAAAATGGAGAAAAAAGGTATTGAAACTGGTTGCCGATACAAATCCTGAAAAGATATTGGATATTGCAACTGGAACAGGAGATCTTGCAATCCTGATGGCACAAACTGGAGCAAAAAAAATTATTGGACTTGATATTTCGGCGGGAATGCTTGAAATAGGGGTGAAAAAAATTGAGGAAAAAAATCTATCCCAAACTATTGAAATGGTATTGGGAGATTCCGAGAATATGCCTTTTGAAGATCATTTTTTTGATGCCATAACTGTGGCATTTGGGGTTCGAAATTTTGAGCATCTTGAAAAAGGACTGGCCGAAATTTTAAGAGTTTTAAAACCAGGAGGAATTTTTGTTATTTTGGAAACCTCTGTGCCAGAGAAAACACCCTATAAACAAGGATATAGTTTTTACTCCAAAAATATTTTGCCATTGATAGGAAAACTGTTTTCAAAGGACAATGTTGCCTATGGTTATTTATCTGAATCAGCAGCTTCTTTCCCTTATGGAGAGGCATTAAACAATATTTTAAGAAAAACTGGGTTTATAAATGTAAAAGCAATGCCGCAAACTTTTGGAGTTGCAACTATTTATTCGGCTTCAAAAAAATAATACTGAAAACTGTCAGCATAAACATGAGAAAAATAATTGTATTAATTCTATTGACTATTGCCATAAAAGGAAATGCACAGAATTCTAAAAGTATTTTCGGTAAAGATCCTATTATAAATCTTGAAAACTGGCAAAAGAAAAAAATCTATTTTGGTTTTTTTTTAGGATTTAACTCTTATGATTTTAAAATTGATTACAAAAAAATGGAGACTGATCCAAGATATTCAACCGATATCCAAACTGATAATGCAGTAGGATTCAATGTTGGATTAGTGACCAATTTGAGATTAATGGAATACTTGGATTTGCGTTTTGAGCCAGGACTTTATTATGCCAATAGAACACTGCATTATCCTCCTACTGTTGGTTTCGACAGCCCAAATGATGCTATCAGGGATATAAACAGCACTTATATCAATTTTCCTTTATTACTGAAATTTTCTGCTCTTCGAACCGGGAATGTCCGTCCTTATTTATTGGGAGGGGTATCGGCAAATTTAAATTTGTCCAGTAATGCAAAATCATTGGATGACAATCTTGAAGAGCGGTTCAGGGTAAAAAACTGGACTACCAATTATGAGGTAGGTTTTGGTATAGATATTTTTTCAGAGTACTTTATATTTTCTCCGTCGATTAGGGGGCAGTTTGGAATTAATGACGAATTAATTCGTGACAAAGATCCTAACAGCCCTTGGACAAGTAATATTGAGTCTATGAAATCGAGAGGGTTTCTAATTAATTTTACCTTTCATTAGAAGTAAATTTGTTTTTAATTTTGCCTCCTGAATTCACTTAGGATTATGGCAGTTGCGGTAGCAACATTCAGACTTTCGGTGATTTGAAGATCTCCAAAACGGGGAATGGTAAGTCTCTTGGTAATCAATTTTTCTATATTTTCAGAAATCCCGTTAGCTTCATTTCCCATAACAATAATACCTTCTTGAGGTAAAGTTGTTTTGTAAATGTTCTCACTGTCCATAAAGGTTCCAAAAACAGGTAGTTTAGTTTCTGTTATAAAAGTATCTAAGTTAACATAATTGACATTTACTCGTGCAATTGAACCCATTGTGGCCTGAACGACTTTTGGATTGTAAATATCAACTGTTTCTTTTGAGCATATGAGTTGCTGGATTCCAAACCAGTCGCACAGTCTCAAAATTGTTCCCAAATTACCGGGATCACGAATAGAATCAAGGGCAATAACCAGTCCTGATTCGATGATTTTGCGTTCAGAAGGGATTTTGAATACTGCTAAGCAAGTATTTGGTGTTGATAAAGCGCTGATTTTTTTTAATTCATTATCTGAAATAATACTTTTTTTATGAGGAGCAATGTCATTAAAGTCATCATTGGTTGTGTAAAGATGTTCTAATTCAAAATTTGATTTTACTAATTCTTGAATTACTTTTACACCTTCGGCAAAAAACAATTGATTTGCAAAACGATGTTTTTTTTGCTGTAAACTGGATATAAGTTTTATTTGATTTTTACTAAGCATAAAAAAATGTACTTTTGAATTAAATATTCCATAATACGAGTCCCCTCATGAATAATTTTTTTTCTTCCTTTAAAACAAAAAAACGGTTTGCTGGGTATCTTGGGCAATCCATATCTTTTGAGAAGAAAAAGAATCCTGCAAAAATAGCAGTATTTATCCTAATTAGTATTCTTTTTTATGCTTGTAATTCGGAAAAGAGGGTTCCAGCCAGAAAACAGCTTCTTATCAAAAATGAAATTTTTGAAAACGGCAAATTACTCAAAAATCAAACTATATATGATCAGTTGTATCAGCAGCCAAACAGTAAGGTTCCAGTAATAGGATATCGTTTTTTGTTGAATTTGTATAATATAGCCAACCCTAATCCTGATTCCACGTTTAATTTAAAATATTTAAACAATAAAAAGAAATACGACAGGGAAGTCAAGTGGCTTTCGGCAAAACAAATAGAAGGACTCCGTAAATCTTTTTGGTATCTTGGAATACATAATTTTCTGAAAGAAACCGGGGAAGCTCCTGTAATTGTGGATACTGTAAAAGCGAAAAAGTCACTTACAAGACTTAAAAGCTATTATTCCAATAATGGTTATTTTGACGTAGAGGCGAACTATAAGCAAGACTCTTTGGCTCCAAAAAGAGCTCAATTAAAATACTACTTGACAACAGGGAATCCCTATTTTATTGATTCTTTAAGAACGGCAATTCAAACACCTGTTTTGGATTCTATTTATAAAACTTCAAAATCACTTATCGTTCCGGGTAAGCAATATAAAACAGAAGATTTTGAAAATGAAAAAAACAGGGTAACCACTCTTTTTAGGAATCAAGGAGCCTTTCGTTTTCAGGCTAATTACGTCACTTTTGATATTGATACTATAAATAAAAAAGACAAAGCCAGTGTGACTTTAAATGTTGGGAATTATTCTTATCAGGAAAATGATTCCACCAAGACAGAGCCGTTTAAACTATACAAAATCAGCGAGATTAAAATTTACACTGATTATAAAGCGGAAAGACATAATCTGGCAATCAAAGACAGTACAACCTTTAATAATATGAATTTGTATGGATATGAAAAAATCAAATACAAACCGCATGCCATTACAGATGCCGTTTTCCTAACTAAGGGAAGTCTCTTTAACGACAATAAAACTGTTTTGACCACCAGATATTTGAATAATTTAAAGGTGTTTAATTACCCAACCATACAGTATCAGGTTGATCCTAAAGATACATTAGGTCAGTCCCTGATAGCTAAAATTTATTTATCTCCGCGGAAAAAATACAGTTTTGGTTACACACTTGATGTTACTCATTCAAATATAGAAGACTTTGGTATTACGGGAAGTATTACTGAAACTGTCCGGAATGTTTTTAACGGAGCTGAGACTTTAGAGCTTTCGGCCAGAGGGAATATTGGTGCTTCAAATGATATAGCCGATAACAATGACAGCTTTTTTAATGTATCAGAATATGGTTTGGATGCCAAATTAAATTTTCCACGGATACTTTTTCCCATTAAGACGGAAAAAATAATCCCTAAAAGCATGATACCATCCACAGTCGTTAGTTTAGGACTTTCCAAACAAACGAATATAGGATTGGATAAAGAAAATTTTACAGGATCTCTATCCTATAACTGGACGCCTAAAAAGAACACTACGACAAGGTTTGATTTGTTGAACTTCCAGTATGTGCGTAATCTGAATCCTGAAAATTATTTTAATGTCTATAATAGTTCGTATGACGCTTTAAATGATATTGGAAAAGTTTACAATACGAATCCTCTTTATGTTGATGGAGACAACAATTTGAAAATAGATAGCGGTACCTCCGGTTTTACAAAAGACGTATTGACTTTAAAAACTGATTTGAGGCCTGAAGATCAGGAATATCAGGATGTAAGTAATATTGAGCAGCAAAGAATAAGGCTTACGGATAATGATTTTATTTTGGCAACCAATTTTAATTTTACCAAGACAAGCAAAAAAGATTTGCAGGATAATACCTTTTATACTTTTAGGACGAAAATTGAGTCAGCGGGGACATTGCTCTCTTTGATTTCAAATGTTAGCAATATTCCGAAAAACGAAAATGGGAATTATGAAATTTTTAATTTGGAGTATTCCGAATATATAAAAACAGAATTCGATTATATCAAACACTGGAATGTAAATAAGGCAAATGTTTTTGCAATGAGAGCTTTTTTTGGTATTGCGATTCCTTACGGGAACTCCAATTCAATTCCTTTTTCAAAAAGTTATTATGCAGGAGGAGCCAATGACAATAGGGCCTGGCAACCATATAACCTTGGACCGGGAAGCAGTACTTTTTCTAATGACTTTAACGAAGCCAATATGAAAATCGCAATCAGTGGCGAGTACCGTTTTTTAATTGCGGGAAAATGGAATGGCGCACTTTTTGCTGATGCAGGTAATATTTGGAATGTTTTGGATGTAGTTACCTACGAACCTGCAAAATTCAATTCGATAGAAGATTTAAAAGAGATGGCTTTAGGTACAGGATTCGGTATACGATATGATTTAGGTTTTTTTGCAGTAAGAGTCGATATGGGATTCAAAACATACAATCCAGCCCTTGAAATGAGCGAAAGATGGTTCACTCAATATAATTTTGCAAATTCAGTATTTAATTTTGGTATCAATTACCCTTTCTAAGTGCTAATTAATTCTTATTTTTGCAAACTATAATCTAAAAACTAAAAAAAAACAATTAAAAGAAAAATTACAATGGCACACAATATTAAACCCGGAGTGGCTACAGGCGATCAAGTACAAGAGATTTTCAATTATGCAAAAGAAAAAGGATTTGCACTTCCTGCTGTAAACGTTATTGGATCAGACACAATTAATGGAGTTTTAGAAACAGCAGCTAAATTAAAAGCACCAGTTATTATTCAATTTTCAAATGGCGGGGCACAATTTAATGCAGGAAAAGGACTTTCTAATGCTGGAGAAAAAGCCGCTATTGCTGGTGGTATTGCTGGAGCAAAACATATTCATACATTAGCAGAAGCTTACGGTGCAACAGTTATTTTACATACTGACCACTGCGCTAAAAAATTATTGCCTTGGATTGACGGACTTTTGGACGCATCTGAGAAACATTTTGCTGAAACAGGAAAACCATTGTTTTCTTCTCACATGATTGATTTGTCTGAAGAACCAATCGAAGAAAATATCGAAATCTGTAAAGGTTATTTACAAAGAATGAGCAAAATGGGAATGACACTGGAAATCGAACTTGGAATCACTGGTGGTGAGGAAGATGGTGTTGATAACTCTGATGTTGACAGCTCGAAATTATATACTCAGCCTTCTGAAGTATCTTATGCTTACGAAGAATTGTCAAAAGTTAGCCCAAAATTCACAATTGCAGCTTCTTTTGGAAATGTTCACGGTGTTTACAAACCAGGAAACGTAAAATTGACTCCAAAAATCTTAAAAAATTCTCAAGATTACGTTCAGGAAAAATTCAAAACAGGACACAATCCAGTTGATTTCGTTTTCCACGGAGGATCAGGTTCTACATTAGAGGAAATCAGAGAAGGAATTAGCTACGGAGTTGTAAAAATGAACATTGATACAGATTTGCAGTTTGCTTTCACTGAAGGAATCCGTGATTTCATGGTGGATAACATTGACTATCTAAGAACGCAAATCGGTAACCCAACTGGTTCTGATGCACCAAACAAAAAATTCTACGATCCAAGAAAATGGTTGCGTGAAGGTGAAGTAACTTTCACTGCAAGATTGGAGCAGGCATTTGCTGATTTAAATAATGTGAATACACTATAATTTTAAATTTCAGATTTTAGATTTCACGAGGAAATCTAAAATCTGAAATTATTAGATCTAAAATAATAAAAATGGCTTGGTTTAAAAGAAAAGAAAAAGGAATCACTACGGCTACCGAAGACAAAATGGATATTCCAAAAGGGCTTTGGTACAAATCACCTACAGGTAAAATTATTGATGCTGAAGAATTGGCTCGTAATCTATTTGTAAGTCCCGAAGATGGTTTCCATGTTAGAATTGGAAGTGAAGCCTATTTTGATATTTTATTTGACAACAATGAGTTTGTTGAATTAGACAAAAATATGACTTCCAAAGATCCATTGCATTTTGTTGATACCAAAAAGTACTCAGAACGATTAAAGGAGGTTATGGACAAAACGCAGCTTAAAGACGCTGTGCGTACTGGAGTTGGAAAATCCAAAGGGAGAGAATTAGTAATTTGCTGTATGGATTTTGCCTTTATCGGTGGGTCTATGGGAGCAGTTGTAGGTGAAAAAATTGCAAGAGGAATTGATCATGCAATCAAGAACAGACTGCCATTTGTGATGATTTCCAAATCTGGTGGAGCCAGAATGATGGAAGCTGCTTATTCTTTGATGCAGCTGGCAAAAACATCTGTAAAATTAGCTCAACTTGCAGAGGCTAAATTACCTTATATTTCACTTTGTACTGATCCAACTACCGGAGGAACAACAGCTTCATATGCAATGTTGGGAGATATCAATATTTCGGAACCGGGTGCCTTAATTGGTTTTGCCGGTCCTCGTGTAGTAAGAGATACAACAGGAAAAGATTTGCCTGAAGGATTTCAAACTGCAGAGTTTCTTCTAGAACATGGTTTCTTGGATTTTATTACGCCTAGAAAAGAGTTGAAGGATAAAATCAATTTATATATCGATTTGATTCAAAATAATGAAATTAGATAAAATGAAAAATCCCGATGAAAATCGGGATTTTTTTTTAACTGATTTTTGGTCTGCCTTTCTTGAGTTCCTTTTCGGCTATTTTGAAAACTAGTTTCTCACGCCAAACTGCATAGCGTTCTTTGAAAACTACTTTTATAGCACTATCTACTGCGCCATGCATGAATAAGCTCCAAACGCTGGCCATTTTCCGGGTTATAGATTGATCCCAGGCACGAAGTGTCAATGAAAAAGAACCGTCTATATAGCGCATCCAGTGCCACATTCCTGTTGGCATAAATAAAGTGTCTCCGTGTTCCAGAAAAACTTCATAGCCTTCAACTCCTTTGAGAGCGGGAAATTTTTCAAAATCTGGATTGGCAACATCATAATCTTCTAATGCATAAGTAGTATTGGGAAGACAGTATAATCTTTTTTTCCATTTGTTGTCAAACAATATGATATGTTTTCTGCCTCCAAAATGAGTGTGAAAAAGATGCGGTAAGTCAATATCATAATGTAAAAAGGTAATCGCTTTTGAGCCTCCAAAAAACATTGCCGGCATGCTTTCGATAAAGCCTCCCATTAATTCCTTGGGGACTTTTACATCATTCACCAAGTCAGGTTTGTGTTTGAAAAGGTTAAAGAAAAAAATACGCAAATCCGTTGGTTCTCGTTTTATTAAATCCAGGTATTCGCCAAATTTCATACTGGCAATAGAGGCGTTGATGACTTTTGTTGGATCCGCTTTGGAATTATCCACTAATTTTACTTCAATATCTCCCGCAATTTCTTTAAAATAATCGGTTGACCATTTTTCTCTTGCCGGCCAATCCTTGGTTAATCCTTTTATAATTAATGGCTTTCTTTTGTCTAAATAATTTTTTTTGAATTCTTCTCTAGAAATAGACTCAACAGTATCAACAGATTTTAGGATAAAGCTCATTTATTTATTGATTTAAATTATGTGTGCTTATAAAAATACCTAATTATTTTTTGTTCACAAAATTTACAATTAAATAACAAAAACGCAACAGATTACATTCCTGTTCTAATGGCTTCTACAGGATCTAGTTTGGAAGCGCTGATAGCTGGAAGAATTCCTGAAATCAGCCCGATTACAGCTGCTAAACCAGTACCTAAAAGAATGTTTCCGAGTCCCAGTACAAATTCGAACTCTAAGGCATGAGTTAAAATCATAGCAATGATCCAGACCATGAACAATCCAATTATTCCGCCAAGTACTGAAAGTATTATAGCTTCGAATAAAAATTGGAACAATATAAAACGGTTTTTGGCGCCCAATGATTTTTGAATTCCTATAAGGCTAGTGCGCTCTTTTACCGACACAAACATAATGTTTGCAATTCCAAATCCGCCTACTAATAATGAAAAGCCACTGATAATCCAGCCTACCATGTTCATCTGTCCGATAATGTTATCGATGAGGTCAAGGAAACCTCCAAAAACGTTAATGAAAAAATTATCAATTTCTCCGGCTTTAAGGCCTCTGAAATTTCTTAGTTTTTGAGTAATCTCACTTTTGTATTCTTCCATATCCACTCCTTTTTCGGGTTTGAATATAATTACATTGGTTAAATTAGGGTTGTTGTCGCCGTACAGTCTGCGTACAAAATTAACCGGAATAAAAACTGCAGAGTCGTTGCTTTCGCCAAGTGAAGAACCTTCTTTTTTTAATACACCTATAACCGTAAATTTTTGACCATACAGTCTCACGTTTTTGCCGAGCGCTTCTGAATCTTCAAAAAGTGATTTTGCAATATCGTAGCCGATAACAATTACTGGAGCGCCTGAGTTGGCTTCGGATTCGTTGTAAAATCTTCCTTTTTCAAATTCTAGTCCTTGAATATCAATAAACTCGTGGGAAACAGGAACAATGTTAACATCACTTACCGTATTGGCTTCGTATTTAATATTTTCTCTTTTGGTAAATATTTGGTACGCTAATTGATCCGTATGGGTCATTGCGTTTTTCAGATAAACATATTCGGTGTATTTTACATTGGGAAACTGTTCTCTTTTCCATTGAGGTATATCCGAAGGGCCAAAGGAAAATTTCAATAAATAGATGGTGTTTTTATCCAGACTGCTTAGTTCACTTGAAATTTTTCTGTCCAAAGAATCAACTGCTGCAAGTACTGCTATAATTGAGAATATACCAATAGTAACACCTAATAAAGAAAGTAATGTTCTTAATTTGTTACTGCGCAAAGCATTCATGGCAAAACCAAAACTCTCTTTTAATAATCGTAGGTAAACTAGCATCTCTGTTGAATTTGTATTATTGTAAAATTCTGTCTTTTTATTTCAAAAACCTAAAAAAAATACATTTAACAATTGGTATGTTATTTTAAGACATTGTTACATATTTTTTATTGAATTATATTATCAAAAAAAACTACTTTTGCACTTTAAAATCATAACTACTAAATGAGCACAACAAAAACAATCCAATCAGCATTAATTTCGGTTTTTTCAAAAGAAGGTCTTGAACCAATTGTAAGAAAACTACATGAGCAAAATGTGGTTTTTTATTCGACAGGAGGAACTGAGGAATTCATTAAAAATTTAGGAATACCTGTTATCCCTGTTGAAGATGTAACTTCTTATCCTTCTATTTTAGGAGGAAGAGTAAAAACACTGCATCCAAAAGTTTTTGGTGGAATCTTGAACCGTCAGGATAACGAAAGTGATGTACAGCAAATGCAGGAATACAACATTCCGCAGATTGATTTGGTAATTGTTGATTTATACCCATTTGAAAAAACAGTAGCTTCAGGCGCAAGCGAAGAAGATATTATTGAAAAAATTGATATCGGCGGAATTTCATTGATCCGTGCTGCCGCAAAAAACTTTAAAGACACTGTAATCGTTCCGTCAATGGATCAATATGGTTTGTTTTTGGATATGATAACTGCTCAAAATGGAGCAACAACTTTGGCTGACAGAAAATTATTGGCGACCAAAGCTTTCCATGTTTCTTCTCATTACGATGGTGCTATCTTTAATTATTTCAATACTGATGAAACTATTTACAAAGCAAGTATTGATAATGGACAAGTATTGAGATACGGAGAAAATCCACATCAAAAAGGATTTTTCTTTGGAGATTTCGATGCTATGTTTACCAAAGTTCACGGTAAAGAATTGTCTTATAATAATTTATTGGATGTTGATGCTGCGGTAAATTTAATCAGCGAATTTAAAGCTGACGGGCCGACATTTGCAATTTTAAAACATAACAATGCTTGCGGGTTAGCTACAAGAAGTACAATTTGCGAAGCTTATAATGTGGCTTTGGCTTGTGATCCAACTTCTGCTTTTGGAGGTGTATTGATTGCTAATACCACGATTGATGTGGCTACTGCCAATGAAATAAATAAATTATTCTGTGAAGTTGTAATCGCTCCGTCTTATGATGCCGAAGCTATTGCTATTTTACAGGAAAAGAAAAATAGAATTATATTGATTCAAAACGAAGTTGAATTGCCTGTAAAACAGGTGAGAACTTGCTTGAACGGTTTGTTAATTCAAGAAAGAAACAATATAACTGATACTAAAGCAGACTTAAAAACCGTTACTATAACAGCACCTACTGCTCAAGAAATTGAAGATTTGATTTTTGCTTCCAAAGTGTGTAAGAATACTAAATCAAATACAATTGTTTTTGCTAAAAACGGTACTTTAATATCTTCCGGAACAGGACAGACTTCAAGAGTAGATGCATTAATGCAGGCTGTAGAGAAAGCAAAATCATTTGGATTCAGCCTTGAAGGTGCTTCCATGGCGAGCGATGCATTCTTTCCTTTCCCTGATTGTGTGCAGCTTGCGAAAGAAGCCGGAGTAACAGCTGTAATTCAGCCTGGAGGATCAATCAAGGATGAATTGAGTATCAATTACTGCAACGAAAACAATCTTGCAATGGTATTTACAGGAACACGTCATTTTAAACATTAATTTGTTTAACTTTGTGCGTAATTTATTTATAACTTTTTAACCCTTAAGAGGAATATGGGATTTTTTGATTTCATGACTGAGGATATTGCGATAGACCTTGGTACAGCAAACACTTTAATCATTCACAATGACAAAGTCGTAATTGACAGTCCGTCTATAGTTGCGCGTGATAGAATATCAGGCAAAATTATTGCAGTTGGTAAGGAAGCCAATATGATGCAAGGGAAGACGCATGAAAACATTAAAACAATCAGACCTTTAAAAGATGGTGTAATTGCCGATTTTGATGCCTCTGAAAAAATGATCAGTATGTTTATCAAAAGCATACCGGCATTAAAAAAAAGAATGTTTACACCTGCTTTAAGAATGGTGGTTTGTATTCCTTCAGGAATTACCGAAGTGGAGATGAGAGCGGTAAAAGAATCTTGTGAGAGAGTAAACGGTAAAGAAGTATATTTAATACATGAGCCTATGGCGGCAGCTATTGGTATCGGAATCGATATTATGCAACCAAAAGGTAATATGATTGTAGATATAGGTGGTGGAACAACTGAAATCGCTGTAATTGCATTAGGCGGAATCGTTTGTGATAAATCGGTTAAGATCGCAGGAGATGTTTTTACCAATGATATTGTTTATTATATGCGTACACAGCACAACTTGTTTGTTGGAGAAAGTACTGCTGAAAAAATAAAGATTCAAATTGGAGCTGCCATTGAAGACTTAGAAACTCCTCCGGAGGATATGTCGGTTCAAGGTAGAGATTTGTTGACTGGAAAACCAAAACAGGTTGAGGTGTCTTATAGAGAAATTGCAAAAGCATTGGATAAATCAATTCAACGTATTGAAGATGCGGTAATGGAAACATTATCTCAAACACCTCCTGAATTAGCAGCAGATATTTACAATACAGGTATCTATCTTGCAGGTGGTGGATCTATGTTAAGAGGTCTTGATAAAAGAATCTCTCAAAAAACTGATTTACCGGTTTATATTGCCGAAGATCCATTGAGAGCGGTAGTAAGAGGAACAGGAATGGCTCTTAAGAATATTTCGAAGTTTAAAAACATTTTGATTAAGTAATGCACTTTTTACTGAAGTCACTTTTATAACTAACATTCAATATACCGTATAAGAAATGCAGCAAATATTTTCATTTATTTTAAAAAACAGTAATAGATTACTGTTTTTGCTGCTTTTGGGTATAGCGTTATCTCTTACCATACAATCTCATTCTTTTCATAGGAGTAAAGTTATCAGTTCTGCTAATTTTTTGAGTGGAGGTGTTTACGAAAGAATAAATTCAGTGGAAGAATATCTTCACTTAAAAGAACAAAATGACGAACTCGCACAGGAGAATGCCAACTTGAAAAGTTTGCTGTTTAAAACTAAAGATTCTGCTGAGATTCCAAATTTAGACAGCTTAAAAGGTGTTTTGCCAAAAGATATTGTTGTGTGTAAAGTAATTCATAATTCATACAATGTATATGAGAATTTTTTAACACTGAATGCAGGTGCTAAGTCTGGTGTTACACCAGATATGGGAGTTATTAATAGTTTGGGGGTAGTTGGTATTACCGATAATGTTTCTGCAAATTATTCGACTGTAATCAGTATATTGAATACAAAATCGCAAATAAACGCCAAAATTAAAAATTCGGATCATTTTGGTTCCTTAATCTGGAATGGAAAAAGTACCGGTTTTGTTCAATTAGTGGATGTTCCAAGATTGGCTACTGTTAAAAAAGGGGATACTATTGTTACAGGAGGTCAATCTGTCATATTTCCTGAAAACATAGGAATCGGGACAATTGATAAATTGGAAACAGATAGTGAAACACATTATTACACAATAACGGTAAAACTTTTTAATGATATGACTAATTTGGGTCATGTATATATAATAAAATCGGGTAATAGCGAAGAAATTAGAAACTTAGAAAACCAACATAAAAAAGATGAATAGCACGTTGTTAGTGAATATTTTTCGTTTTGTGCTTTTATTAGCTTTACAAATTCTAGTTTTTAATAATATGAATTTTGGAGGTTATGTAAGTGCGTTTCCTTATATCCTTTTCATCATTCTTTATCCTGTAAACGGTAATAAGTCGAATCTTCTTATTGCTAGTTTTTTTCTGGGCTTAATTATGGATTTATTCAGTAATTCAGGCGGTGTTCATGCTACAGCATGTGTTCTTTTGGCTTATTTGAGACCTTACTTTTTTAAATTTTCGTTTGGACTCAGTTATGAATATCAGACTATTAAACTAAATGATGTTTTGACTCCTGAGCGCTTCACATTTATTTTATTATCAGTTGCGACGCACCATATTGCCTTATTTTTATTAGAGTCTTTTCAAATTACTTTTGTCTTAGACGTTCTTCTTAGAACTTTTTTAAGCACACTGTTTACAATTCTAACATGTATTATTCTTATTTACCTAATAAAGCCAAATAAAAGATGAGAAAAGTCTTGTTGCCAGCTTTAATTATAATTGGCGCATCTTTGTTAATCATACGTGTTTTTTACTTACAAATTATTGACGATTCTTTTAAGCTGAAATCAGAAAATAATGCGATTAAAATCAAATATGATTATCCGGAGAGAGGTTATATTTATGATAGAAATGGAGTATTATTAGTAGCAAATCAGCCGTCTTATGATATCATGGTGATTCCTAGAGAGTTGAATAAGACAGATACGCTTGAGTTTTGTAAATTGCTGAATATTACTAAAGAAGATTTTATAAAAAGAATTGAAAAAGCCAAAGTATACAGTCCGAGGTTGCCTTCGGTGTTTTTGGCTCAATTGAATAAAACTGAATTTGCTGCTTTTCAGGAAAAAATTAGAAAATTTGAAGGTTTTTATTTTCAAAAGCGTTCTTTGCGTGATTATGAGGTAAATTATGGTGCCAATATTTTTGGATCTATTACTCAGGTTAATGATAAGCAAGTTGAAAAAAATCATTATTACAAGAGTGGAGATTTAATTGGCAGACAGGGAGTTGAGGAAAGTTACGAAGAAATTCTTCGTGGAATAAAAGGAGTTAAATACTTTCAGAAAGACAAATTCAACCGAGAAATAGGTTCCTACAAAGAAGGAAAATATGATACTATTGCTGTTCAGGGTGAAGATATAAATCTGACTATTGATTCAGAGATTCAAAAATACGGTGAGCAATTAATGGTTAACAAAAGAGGTGGTATTGTTGCAATTGAGCCTAAAAGCGGAGAAATTTTAGCTCTTGTTACTGCTCCTTCTTATGATCCCGGAATTTTGGTAGGAAGACAGCGTTCCAAAAATTACACCAAATTGTATCGTGATTCTATAGCAAAACCACTTTATGACAGAGGTCTGCTAGCTGAATATCCTCCAGGTTCTCCTTTTAAAATTATGACAGGACTTGTCGGACTGCAGGAAGGAGTTGTCGATGAGGAAACGACATTTGTATGCAGTCATGGTTTTTATTATGCGCCTGGACGATTTCAAAGATGCCATTGCGGCGGCGGAGTGCTAAATCTGCATGTTGGGATTTATAAGTCGTGTAATGCCTATTTCTCTAATGTGTATCTACGAACTATGGGGAAATATAAAAGTACTCCTTATGCTGTCGATGTTTGGAGTAATCATATTAAAAGTTTTGGACTGGGTCAGTTTATGGGCTATGATTTACCAACGGGTAGAAGGGGGAAAATCCCGACTTCCAAAACCTATAAAAGAATGTATCCTGGATGGGGTTATAGTGGGAAAACAATTATTTCCAATGCAATTGGTCAGGGGGAAGTTTTGGCAACCCCTATTCAATTGGCCAATATGATGGCTACTGTAGCTAATCAGGGTTATTATTACACTCCTCATATCATTAAAAAAATAAAGGGAGAAAAAATTGATTCCAAGTTTACAACAAAACATGTTACAACTATTGATCAAAAATATTTTCCTCCAATGATAAGCGGACTTTTTGATGTTTATAACAGAGGAACAGCTTATGCCTTACGCGTTGAGGGTATTGATATATGTGGAAAAACAGGAACTGCTGAAAATTTTGCAAAAATTGGAGGTAAAAGAGTTCAGCTGAAAGACCATTCCATTTTCGTGGCTTTTGCTCCTAAGGATGACCCAAAGATAGCTATTGCTGTTTTGGTTGAAAATGGAGGTTTTGGTGCAACAATTGCAGGGCCAATCGCGAGTTTGATGATTGAAAAATATCTTAAGAAAAAAATCACTAGAACTGATTTGGAAACACGCGTATTGAATACGAGTTTACAAAGCCGTTATGCGATATTGGGAGGACTTTCGGATGAAGTGAAGAAACAATTGTTTATTCAGGATTCAATTAAGAACAGTAAGTTAATTGAAGCGCAAAAAAAGGATTCAGTAAAAACCAAAAAATAATACATTCATAATCAAATGAAAAATCAAAGTTTATCAAGTAATATTGATTGGATATGTATCATTATCTACATTGTACTTGTGTTTTTGGGGTGGTTAAATATTTATTCTTCTTCATTGTCTTCTATTGAGGGGACCTATGAAAAGCAGGCTATATTTATTGCGTTATCTGTTCCTTTGATTTTTGTTATATTGTATATCGACGGTAAATTTTATGAAAAATATGCCAGTATCATATTTGTTATTTCTTTGTTGTCATTGTTAGGGTTGTTTGCTTTCGGTAAAACAATTGCAGGGCAGCGTTGTTGGTATGGATTTGGAAGCTTTACTTTGCAGCCTTCCGAGTTTGCAAAAGCTGCGACATCTTTGGCATTGGCTAAATATTTAAGTGATACACAGATAAATCTTAAAGAAGTAAACAGGCAAATTCAGGCATTGGCAATTGTCTTTTTACCGGTTATGCTCATCTTACCGCAACCGGATCCTGGAAGTGCCTTAATTTACAGTATTTTTATTATAGTTTTGTTTAGGGAAGGATTACCGTCTTGGTATGTATGGACAGGTTTTTTAACCATATTAATTTTTATGATGACATTGGTTTTAGAGCCCCAATATGTTATTTTAATAGCATTATTGGTTATCGTTCTGATACATTACAAATCGAGAATCGGAGACCGGAATATTGTGTTGAGTGCTATGATTTTTGCACTTATATCAGGTTTTGTTTTATCTGTAAACTATGTTTTTAATAATGTTTTCAAACAGCACCACCGTGACCGTTTTAATATTTTATTAGGGAAAGAGGTAGATATGAAAGGTATTGGGTATAATACCAATCAATCAGAGATTGCTGTTGGTTCTGGCGGATGGCTAGGAAAAGGCTTTCTTGAAGGAACCCAAACCAAAGGAGGTTTTGTGCCGGAACAGCATACCGATTATATTTTTACGACAGTAGGTGAAGAATGGGGATTTGTTGGATCTTTAGTTGTAATTGCCCTTTTTACAGGTTTATTTCTTCGAGTAATCTATCTTGCCGAAAGGCAGAAAACTAAATTCAGCAGAGTTTACGGCTATTGTGTGGCTGGAATTTTGTTCACACACTTTTTTGTAAATATTGCTATGGTTGTCGGTATTTTTCCAACCATAGGAGTTCCATTGCCTTTCTTCTCTTATGGTGGTTCCGGTTTGTGGGGCTTCACCATTTTATTGTTCATTTTTATTAAAATGGATGCCAATAAAGTAAATGAATGGTAGATTATTCCAATTAAATACTCATTTTTTTTCTCAAAATTTAGCAGTTCCGTTTCTTGTTTTCTGATTTTTTATTATCCAAAATAAAGTTCAGTTATTATAGGAAAGTATAATTGTGTCTTTACTTTTTCTAATCCAAAATTTATTTTTTTCCTTTTATGGGTTTACTTTTTTAAACCTTTGCGGGAAAATTATGTCCAATTTCTTTTTATCAGGAGATAATGGCTTTCTATCCTTGATTTCTACCCATTTGTATATTCAATTTTTGATGCAGAGATGTTAATAATACCTTTGAAAGTGTTTTCTGTATGAAAGAGCCAATTAAGCATTTTTTTAATAGTCTGAATATTGACTGTTAAGGGATAAAATTGTAAAAAGGACAAATGAAATTATGATGGTCTGATGCATTTCATAATTCAAATAATAAATAAAACGTATGAAAAAATTAGTTTTCACTTTCGCAGTAGTTATTGCAGCAATGCAAATCCATGCCCAGGAATTTCAGGGAATGGCAGTTTATGAATCCAAAACCAGTACTTCTGATTTTAAAAACAGAATGCCGGGCAATAGAGATATCACTCCTGAAATGCAAAAAAATATGGAAGAGAGGATGAAGAAAATGTTTGAAAAAACATTTATACTCAACTTCGATAAATCAGCTTCAATATACAAGGAAGAAGAAAAATTGGATACTCCTGGACAAGATGGAGGCGGAGGAATGCGTATGATGGGTTCTATGATGGGAGGCGGAGGAACTTTTTATAAAAATGTAAAAAGTGAGTCTTATACCGTTGATAAAGAATTTATGGGAAAAGAGTTTTTGATTAAAGATTCACTTCCGGATTTGAAATGGAAGTTGGAATCTGAAACCAGAATAATTGGAGGTTATAATTGTTTTAAAGCAACTGCTGTCAGAGCAGTCAGTAAAACCGATTTTAGAAACTTCAGACCCAAAAACGAGGATAAACCTGAAGAAGGAAAACCAGAGGATAAAGACAAAAAAACGTCTTTAATGTCAAACTTGGAAATTCCGAAAGAGGCTACAGTTACTGCGTGGTACACTCCAGAAATTCCAGTGAATCAGGGGCCTGAAAATTATTGGGGTTTACCTGGGTTGATTTTGGAAGTTAACGACGGAAGGACAACTATTTTGTGTTCCAAAGTAGTGCTGAATGTTAAGGATAAAGCACAAATCAAAGAAGTTGCAAAAGGGAAAGTGGTTTCTCAGAAAGAATATGATGATATTGTAGTTAAAAAAATGGAGGAAATGAGAGAAATGAGAGAGCGAAACAGAGGAAATGGAGGAAACGGTGGCGGAATGCCAATGCGATAGCGGATAATTTCATTAAATACTAATTTTAGAAAGAATTCTAAATGAAAAAACTGTTATGCCTCGTTTTGTTGCTTCTTACTTCTGTTGCATTTTCTCAAAACATTAGATTTGACGGTGTAATTCTGGACGGTAATAAAACCCCTCTCGAAATGGCCAATGTTATGGCTGTGAACATTGATACCAAAGCTATGGATTCCTATGCCATTACAAATGACAAAGGAAAGTTTTTCTTGAATTTGAAACCCAATGCCAGATATTCCGTGAAGGTTAGTTATCTTGGAATGAAGAACAAGGAAATTACGATAGCTACTGCAAGCCAAAACATGTCTGAAAGTATTGTGATGGATTCGGGAGGAATAGAACTCGACGGTGTTGAAATTGTTAGGGAAATGCCGGTTTCTATTAAAGGAGACACCATTGTTTACAATGCCGATTCTTTTAAATCGGGAACAGAGCGTAAATTGGAAGATGTTTTGAAAAAACTTCCGGGTGTTGAAGTAAACGCTGACGGGGAAATTGAAGTGGAAGGGAAGAAAGTTACCAAATTGATGGTTGAGGGAAAGGACTTTTTTGACGGAGACACAAAACTGGGAGTCAAAAATATACCTTCTGACGCCATAGACAAGGTTCAGGTGCTTCGGAATTTCAATGAAAATTCAATTCTGAAAAGCGTAGAAAACAATCAGGACAATGTCGCTATGAATATTAAATTAAAATCAGGAAAAAAGAATTTCTGGTTTGGGGATATAACTGCGGGAACTGGTGTCGGGCATACGGATTTTCGATATGTGTTTAACCCAAAAGTGTTTTATTACAGTCCAAAATACAGTATTAATCTGATTTCAAATTTTAATAATATCGGAGAATTGCCATTGACAATTCAGGATTATAATAAATTGACCGGTGGATTTAGAAATTTGATGTCTAAAGGCGGTTCGAGTTTTGATATTTCCTCCAATGATTTAGGAATTTCACTTTTGAGAAACAATCGGGCCAAAGAGATTGAAACTAAATTTGGAGCTGTTAATTTCTCCTATAATGTAAACAAAGCATGGAATTTAAGTGGTTTTGGTATTATATCATCATCGCTTACTGATTTGGAAACGCTGTCGCAGACCAATATACTGGAACCTAATTCTTCCGAAATTCAATCTACGGAGAATAGAAAAGAACTGGCAAATCAAAAAAGCAATTTGGGGATGTTCAAGCTGAGTTCCAGTTACAAACCATCAACAGATTTTCAGTTTGATTATGATCTTCTGGTGAAGCTGTCCAAGCAAAATGAGGAATCTCCTTTGGTAAGAGAATCAATTGTCAATAATGTTTCGGCTACCGAAGTTATCAATACATCAAAGAAACAGGAGCCGATTTCGGTCAACCAAAATATGAGTTTGTTTTATACTCTGAATGAAAAGAACATTTTTGCCACCGAAATTCAGTATCTGCATCAGGAAGAAGATCCTTTTTATAATGCAAATCTAAAATCCCAGCCCTTTAATCTGGCGGGGTATATTTCGGGACAAGACAGAAATGACATCACTCAAAACCGTTTTGTACTGACGAATAAAATAGATGTAAAAGTAGATTATTTCTATATGCTTACCCCAAAAAGCAATATCAATATTACATTGGGGAATACTTATTCGTACCAAAACTTTAATTCCGGTATTTACCAAATTCTAGACAATCAGGAAGTCAATGTATTGGATAATACGGTCAACATGAATGATGTAAAATATAATTTCAACGATACTTTTTTGGGATTGCATTACAAGATTCTGACAGGGAAATTTACGTTTACACCAGGAGTGAGTCTACATAGTTATAATATGGACAATAATCAGCTTGGAACCGATTTCAGCCAAAAATTTACTCGGTTTTTACCCGACTTATTTGCAATTTATCAAATAAAAAAATCGGAAACATTAACTTATAACTATTCGTACACAAATAATTTTACGGATATTAACCAATTAGCCGAAGGGTTTGTGTTTTCTAATTATAATAGTTTAAGAAAAGGAAGCAGAACACTTGAAAATGCAACATCAATACAGCATTCGTTACGTTATTTTAAGTACAATATGTTTAATTTGGAAAACATAACTGCATTTTTGACCTATTCCAAAAAGATTGATGCAGTAAAAACCAAAGCCACTTACGATGGTGTAAATCAATCTTCAGTGCCATATAATTCGGACTTTGCAGATGAAACCATATCGGGAAGCGGTTCGTATGGACGTTCTTTCCTGAAAAATTATAAAGCGTCTTTTGCTGCTAATATCAATTGGTCACTTTTTAATAATATACAGGACAATGTATTGTCTGCCAAAGAGAGTTTTACACAAAGCTATACTATAAAAGGAGCGACAAATTATAAAAGCCTTCCTAACTTGGAAGTCGGTTATAATGCTGTAATCAATAATTATGACAGCAGTGTTTTTTACACGGACAAACCATTTGCCAGATTGGATTATTACTTCTTGGACAGCTTTTCATTCGTGGCCGAATATGAGTTTTATCACTACTATAATAATGAGAAAACGGTTGACAATAAGTATGATTTTCTAAATGCCAGTTTGATTTATCAAAAGAAAGGCAGTAAGCTAGAATATAAAATCAGCGGAACAAATATCTTGAATACTGAGTCTATAAATGAGGACAGTTTTTCACAGTTTTCAACCAAAGCTTCACAATATAAGGTGCAACCAAGGTATATTATACTCTCTTTGAAATATAATATATAAGAATTGAGGCTAATGCCACTTTTTGTATTTATGTTTTTAATTATTTTATAAATCAAAAAAAGGCCTCAATTCTGCATAAAAAAACCATTCGGTATCGAATGGTTTTTTATAGTATAATTTTAGATTTTTTACAATCCAAAAGCTGTTTTCACTTGATCTACGAAGTCTAATTTTTCCCAAGTGAATAAGTCAACTGTAACAGTTTTTGTTAATCCGCCAGGAGCAGAGAATGTTTTTGTTACTGTTTCAGGAGTACGCCCCATATGCCCGTAAGCTGCAGTTTCACTATAGATAGGATTTCTTAATTTCAAACGTTGCTCGATAAAGTAAGGACGCATATCAAAAATAGCTTCTACTTTTTTGGCAATTTCACCATTAGTCAAATTTACTTTTGATGTTCCATAAGTATCAATAAAAATACCCATTGGTTTAGCCACTCCAATTGCATACGAAACCTGTACTAGAATTTCATCTGCAACACCTGCAGCAACAAGGTTTTTAGCGATATGACGGGTAGCATAAGCAGCACTTCTGTCTACTTTACTTGGATCTTTTCCAGAGAATGCACCACCTCCGTGAGCTCCTTTTCCACCGTAAGTATCAACAATGATTTTTCTTCCAGTCAATCCTGTGTCTCCGTGTGGTCCTCCAATTACGAATTTCCCTGTAGGATTGATATGGTATTGAATTTTATCATTGAATAAATGAGCGTGAGTTGGGTTTTTTGCGATGATTCTAGGAATCAATATTTCAATGATGTCTTTTTTGATTTTAGCAAGCATTGCAGTCTCTTCATCAAAATCATCGTGTTGTGTTGAAATTACGATAGCATCAATACGTGTTGGCTTGTTGTCATCGCTGTATTCTAATGTAACCTGAGATTTTGCATCAGGACGCAAATAGGTAATTTCATTATTCTCACGTCTCAAAATAGCTAATTCCTGCAATAATTTATGAGATAAATCAAGTGCCAATGGCATATAATTTTCAGTTTCATTTGTTGCATAACCAAACATCATTCCTTGATCTCCAGCACCTTGCTCTTCTTTGCTTGCTCTGTCAACACCTTGATTAATATCAGCAGATTGTTCGTGAATAGCTGAAAGAATACCACAAGAATTGGCTTCAAACATGTATTCGCTTTTTGTATAACCAATTTTACGAATTACTTCACGTGCAATTTGTTGTACGTCTAAGTATGTATTTGACTTTACTTCCCCAGCCAAAATTACTTGACCAGTTGTAACCAATGTTTCGCAAGCTACTTTTGAGTCAGCATCAAATGCCAAAAAGTTATCAATTAATGCATCTGAAATTTGATCTGCAACTTTGTCCGGGTGTCCCTCACTTACAGATTCTGACGTAAATAAATAAGCCATAATAATTATAAATTTTAAAAATTAATCGAGGAAAAACAATTGCTGGAAAGGCTAAAGGAGAGTTTCTGCTTTAGCATTTTTTTCTACTGAAAATTATTCAGTATTCATAATGAATCCATTTCATTATGAAGAGGTTGCAATCAGTTCAAATTTTTCCTCTTGTTTTCGGGTGCAAAGGTATAAAACCATTTTGAATTGCAAATTATTCTTTTGTTTTTTTTAATTTAATTAAGAGGAATTTAACAATCTCTACTAATTCTATAGAATTTATAAAAATAAATTGATTTTTGCTTGGTGGATTAAAAAATAGTTTGCACATTTGCTCCATCGAAAAGGAAAAAATGAAATTATTGAAGTGCAGTACCTATTGTGTGAAATAGGAAATTTCCGAAAGATGTCTGACTGCATGATTTTAAATGCAATATCAGACCTCGACGATGAAAGAGGTTTTTGATTTTAAACCAATAAGACAATGAAGAGATGAAGACAATTGAAAATAAAATGATGATTTGTTGTATGATGCGTATGTGCATCCCAATCCGCTATTGCCGAAAGTGAAGGATTTAATCCTTAGTTATAGTAACGCTATAAGCCCTTTTGGTAAATTCCCAAAAGGGTTTTTTTATTTCCGAATCTATTTTCAAAATCTAAAACAAAATCAAAAAACTAATAATTAATTTAAAAAACGTAGAATCATGAGCACACAAAAATTCGCAACAAACGCTTTGCACGCAGGACACGACGTAAATAAAAACGGTGGAACCAGAGCTGTTCCAATTTATCAAACCAGTTCGTATGTATTTAATAATTCAGACCACGCCGCCAATTTATTTGGTCTTGCCGAGGCTGGTTATATCTACACCAGATTAAATAATCCAACCAATGATATTCTGGAACAACGATTGGCTACTCTGGAAGGAGGGATTGGAGCAGTTGTTACCGCCTCAGGTGCATCGGCAATTTCAACAGCTTTATTAGTATTGCTGAAAGCGGGCGATCATATCGTTGCATCAAACAGTTTATATGGAGGAACTTACAATTTGTTAAAAGTGACATTGCCAAGATTGGGCATCACAACGACTTTTATTGACCCTACCGATCCGGAGAATTTCACTAAAGCTGCTAAAGAAAATACCAGAGCTTTCTTTGTTGAAAGCTTAGGGAATCCAAAATTGGATGTATTGAATTTAAAAGCGATTTCGGAAGAAGCCAAAGCTTTTAAAGTACCTTTTATAGTAGACAACACAGTAGCATCTCCTTATTTATTGAATCCAATTGAGTATGGAGCTGATATAGTGATTCATTCCCTGACTAAATATATTTCCGGAAATGGCACTTCCTTAGGAGGAGTAATTATTGATGCCGGAAAATTTGATTGGAGCAACGGCAAGTTTCCTGAATTTACAGAACCTTCTGTTGGTTACCACGGATTGGTTTATCACGAAGCATTAGGAAATGCAGCTTTTATTGCAAAAGCACGTATTGAAGGATTGCGTGATTTTGGCGCGGCTTTGAGTCCGTTTAATGCTTTTCAGATTATTCAGGGTTTAGAAACTTTGGAAGTCCGAATCAGAAGACATAGTGAGAATGCTTTGGCTTTGGCTCAATGGCTGGAAGTTCAGGATGAAGTTGCATGGGTGAACTATCCGGGACTGAAAACGAGCAAGTATTATGTTTTGGTACAGGAATATTTGCCAAAAGGGCAAAGCGGTGTGGTGACCTTTGGACTGAAAGCGGGTTTTGATGCAGCCAAAAAAGTGGCTGATAATACCAAGCTGTTTTCTTTGCTGGCCAATATCGGAGATACAAAATCTTTGATTATCCATCCGGCCAGCACCACGCATCAGCAGTTGTCCGATGAGGAGCAAATTGCAACGGGAGTTACCAAAGATTTAATTCGCCTTTCGGTTGGATTAGAAGATATTGAGGATTTAAAAGCAGATTTGAAAGCGGTTTTTGAAACCATAAAAACGCCTCAATTTGTATAAGATAGTTAGTGTTAGTTTTGTTAGTAAAACTGCCTTAGTGTTTTGGTCAATTATCTAAGGCAGTTTTTAAAAAAGAACTTAAAAAAGTATTAAAAATGGAAAATTTACAAAAAATAGATCTCTTTAATTTTGATTTGGAAATAGGAAAACAAAAGGCTTACATCCCTTTGTTTTATCAGGTTTTTGGAAAACCTTTAGGGAGTGCGCCAATTGTGGTGGTGAACCATTCTTTGACAGGAAATTCAAATGTTACAGGAGAAAATGGATGGTGGAGCGGTATTGTCGGCGAAAAAAAAGCAGTTGATACCGATTATTTCACAGTTGTAACTTTTAATATTCCCGGAAATGGATTTGATGATAATGTCGATAATTTGATTGACAATTATCGGGATTACAGTATTCGTGATATTGCACGTATCTTTTGGGAAGGATTATTTTTCCTGAAAGTCCAAAATGTTTATGCAATAATTGGAGGAAGTTTAGGAGGAGCAATAACATGGGAAATGGCTGCTTTGCAACCCGATAAAATTGATAATCTGATTCCGATTGCCACCGACTGGAAAGCTACTGACTGGGTTATTGCCAATGTTTTAATTCAGGACCAAATTCTAAACCATTCAGATGATCCTATCGTGGACGCCCGTTTGCATGCTACATTATTGTATAGGACACCGGAATATGTGAATCAAAGATTCAGAAGAAGCAAACTGGACGAATTATCTGTTCTGCAGATTGAAAATTGGTTGCTGGATCATGGTTTTAAATTAAAAAACAGATACCGCCTTGCAGCATATAAGCTGATGAATCATTTGCTTAAAACAATTGATATTACCAGAAACAGACCGGATTTTCTATCAGTGGCAAATGCTATTGAGGCCAATATCCATCTGATTACTGTTGATACAGATTATTTGTTTATTGCCGAAGAAACACGTAAAACCTACAGGGAACTGACCAATAAAAAACAAAATGTGTTTTATCATCAGATTCAGTCTATTCACGGGCATGATGCTTATCTAATAGAGTTCAATCAATTATCAGATATTTTGAAACCTATTTTTAACCTTCACAAAGAACAGAGCTATGTCAGTGCTTAGAATAAATGTTGTCCTTTTTGGAATTGGGAATGTGGGAAGTGCGTTAATTAATCAGGTTTTAGAGAGTCAGCAATTTTTTCAGGAAAAAAGGAATATTGATTTGCGCTTCCCTGTAATAACCAATTCCACACTGGCCTTTTTTGAAAAAGAAGGAGTCAAAAATGTCTGGGAAGCTAATTTTGACAAATTGGCAATTCCTTTTACAGTTGCCGATATTGTTGAATTCGTCAAAGACCAGAGACTTGAAAATGTAATTGTGGTAGACGCAACGGCAAGCTCAGAATTGGTCAAAAATTATATTCCTTTGATTCAAAATGGATTTGACATTGTTGCGGTCAATCATAAAGCGAATGTACTGCATATTGATTTTTATAAAGAAATACGAAGAGCCTTAAAGAAGTTTGACAAGACTTTTTTGTATGAAACCAATATCGAGGCAGGAATTCCAGTCTTGCAGCTGATACGTGATTTGTATTATTCGGGAGAAAAAATAACTAAAATAAGGGGTGTTTTTTCAGATTCATTGAGCTATATTTTTAATAGGTTTTCATCCGAGGATGTTCCTTTTTCAAAAATTCTGAATGATGCTGAAAAAACAGGCTTATTGAAAACAGATTTTAGGGAAGAGCTTTCGGGTAATGGAGTTGCAAAGAAATTACTGGTTTTGGCCAGGGAATTGGGCAAAAACACAGAATTTTTGGACATAAAAATCAGTTCGCTTTTGTATGATGATTTTGAAGGAGAAAATATCAAATCTAAGTTTTCTTACGATGCGGTTTTACTTGATAAATATCTTGATATAGCCAAAATTACTCAGGTAAAAAATGAAGTGTTGCGCTATGTGGGTGAGATTTCTATTGCGGATGATAAATTTGAGGTCAAATTGATTTCAGAGCCAATTACTTCAGCCATTGGGCAATTGAAAGGAGCAGAAACTGTTTATGAAATCTACACAGAATCTCATGGAGATGTCCCGATTATTGTGCATGGAAACAGTTCCGGCAAGAAGACCGCGGTTATAGCAAGAGGAATTCTAACAGATATCCTGAAGGTGTCTGAAAAAATAAAAATTAAAGAAGTAATTTGGCTTTAGACTTTATAAAAAACACAAATGAAATTAAATTATATTGCTTTGGCAGTTCCTTTTTTTGCATCTTTTATGCTTTTGGAATATTACATCAGCAAAAGGAAAAATAAAAAAGTACATCATTTTAATGAAAGTGTTGCCAATTTAAATGTTGGAATCGCAGAACGGATTACCGATCTTTTGACGACAGGAACATTTTATTTTGTTTTTTCATGGCTTAATGCCAATTTTTCCATTTTCAGGATAGAATCATCAGCTGTAGCCTGGATTCTTTTGTTTTTAGCAACCGATTTGCTTTGGTATTGGTATCACAGGTTGGGCCACACGGTTAATCTTTTTTGGGCAACACATATTGTGCATCATCAAAGTGACGATTTTAATTATACAGCAGCAGCCAGAATAACAGTTTTTCAGGCTTGTGCCAGAGGTTTGTTTTGGTGTGTCTTGCCAATCATTGGTTTCAAAGCAGAAATGATTACAGTTTTACTCCTTATTCATGGAACCTATCCTTTTTTTACTCATACGCAGTTAGTGGGGAAACTGGGCTGGCTGGAATATATAATTGTTACACCATCGCATCATAGAGTTCATCATAGCAGTAATCCCGAATATTTGGATAAAAATTATGGAGACATGCTGATTATATGGGACAAAATTTTTGGAACCTATGTGGAAGAAACTAATGAGCCACAGTATGGTTTAACTAAGTCGTTGGACAGTTACAGTTTTTTGTGGCAGCATTTTCATTATGTTTTAGAATTGTTGGTAGCATTTAGAATGGCCAAAACGTTCAGAGAAAAAATAAAAGTAATTTTTGGAGGGCCAAATGATATTGACGGCAGGATAAGATCATTACTGGAAAGGAAATTTTCTAAAAAAGCAGTTGAAATTCAGTATTCAAAGAAGTTGATAAATGCAATTATAACCAAAACACTGGTAACGCTGGCAGTTTTGTTTTTTACTATTCTTTTCTCAGAATACATTACTGCTTATGTTGTTTTTTTATTGACAGGGTTTATTATTTTGAGTGTAATCGTGACTGGGGCAATGCTGGAACAGAAGAAATGGATTTTTCATTTAGAATTTTTGAGAGCAGGTATTGTCAGTTGTGTAATTCTGTCCTTTTTCCCTAATTCATTATTGTTATTTGCCGTTTTGTTCATTGGAATAGCCGGATTGCTGTTTTATCAGACAATACAATTAAAATATCAGGAGTTTTTGTATTCCACCTGATTTGGGCTTGAAAAATGTGAAATAATAATAAAATTATAAAAAATTACAACATTACGTTAAATTTTTGTTTTTTTAATTTGTGTAACTTGTTGATTATTAATATTTTTTTGTTTTACTAATATGTTGCTTAATTATTAAATTTACGTTTTGCATTAGGATTTTTGAAAAAAAGTTTAGATATTTGTTCAACAAAATAAAAAGAGGTAAAAATGAAATTTAATCTATGCAATATGTCTAAAACAGCCATTCAGGTGAAAACCTGTAGGGGAGGTGTATAGCTTTATTTTAAATTGAAAAATATATAGCAAAAAACCTCCCAACAAAATGGGAGGTTTTTTTTTGAAATCAAAATGTTAAAAAAAGAATAAGAATAAGTAAAACAATAATTAAGCATGCCCCAACTCTACACTATTAAGGTTACCATTTGCAAGGCAAAGAAGATGATGATGTGTGAATACGCCATGATGTGTGTTTGTATTTGCTGATTCCAAAAGTATAAGTTTGTTGTATAACTTAAACCCTTTTGGATGTGTGTCTGAAAGGGTTTTTTGTTTTTCGGGCTTTTGGAATGAAACTGGAAATAAGTATAAAAGTTGAGTAAAATTTAGATTAATAACAATTAAAAAAGAGAAATTATGAGTTCAAAAGCGCAAAACAGAATGAACCAGAAATTTAGTATGATTCTTAAAAAGGCAACAGGATTTCAATGCCGGTTTAAGATTCATTATTGTCAGGTCAGATTATAAAGCGCACAATTGATTTTTAGGAAACGAAACTCGTTGTGCAAAAAATAGAATGTTGCAAAACATATAAGCCACAAAAAAATAATAATTACAAAAATTAAGTATCATGAAAACTATAACATATATCACAAGCAGAGTAGAGTTACTAAAAAACACAATTTTGAAAGCAATAAAAAAAGTGGAACCGTTTAACCCTATCAAAGAGTTGGATCATCCAAGATTTCATATAGATGAAACTTTCAATTTGAAAGAGAGGAAAGGAAAAAGCACTTTATTGTTTCACATGTACTCTAAAGAAAATGACACTCTTTTTATTTAAGTCATAAAGCAAGTACCTCTAAGAAATATTAGGTAAAAATTATTTGCCACGAATTGCACGGATAAAAACGCGGAATAATCTTTTTGAATGGAAAGAAATTCGTGAGAATTAGTGCAGTTCCTGGCAATTTTTAAATCAAAAAATGACTATTGTTTAAGAGTTGACTAGAATAATAATTTGGTTGTTTCATAAAATTGTAGTTAATTTGCACCTTTAAGTTCAGAAACGTATTGAAATGTTATAAAGAAAGGCAGAGGGATTAGACCCGATGAAGCCTTAGCAACCCTTCGATTTATCGAAGAAGGTGCTGCATTCTACCACGTCAAACGTGGAAAGATAACAAAAAAGAATTCATTCGGTTTTTCTAACTTTCTTCATAATATTTCCAGGTACAAATCAAAAAATAAAAAAGATTTGAAATTGGAAAATAAACCAACCATAATTACAATACAAAATTTCACTACCGAAAGTGGTGCTTTTTATGCTACGATCAATTTGAGCTATAATCTTTTTGGTCCTGCATTGCATACTGCACCAGTTGTTTTGGTAAATCACGCCTTAACTGGAAATTCACAAGTGGTAGGATTAAAAGGATGGTGGAATGTTTTGATAGGAGAAAACAGAACCATAGATACCAATAAATACACCATTCTTGCATTTAATGTGCCGGGGAATGGTTTTGACGGGACTATTATCGAAAACTATTTGGATTTTACGGCCCGTGATGTGGCCAGACTTTTTGTTGAAGGGCTGAAAGTGCTTCAGGTTAATCAACTGTTTGCCATTATTGGGGGATCTGTAGGTGGCGGAATTGCATGGGAAATTGCTGCACTGGCACCACAATTGACAAAACATTTAATTCCGATAGCAACTGACTGGAAATCGACCGATTGGTTAATTGCCAATTGTTTTCTGCAGGAGCAAATTTTGAATAACTCGGCCAAGCCAATAGAGGACGCCCGTATTCATGCAATGTTATGCTATAGAACGCCTGAATCTTTCAAAGCAAAATTTGATAGAACTACCAATGAGGAATTAGCTGTTTTTAATATCGAAAGCTGGCTGAATCATCACGGGAAGAAGCTGCAAAAACGGTTTCAGCTTTCGGCGTACAAGCTGATGAATCAATTACTGAAAACAATAGATATTGCCAGAAACAGAGAATCTTTTCTTACCGTGGCATCCCAGATAGAAGGAGATATCCATATTATTGGGATTAATTCGGATTTGTTTTTTTCAGTACATGAGAATAAAGAAACCTACGAAACATTAAAAAAGCATAAAACGAACATAACCTTTCAAGAGATTGATTCCATTCACGGACACGATGCTTTCTTGATTGAATATAAACAATTGGACAATTTGCTTAAAGGGATATTTTAAGCTGGAAAATATATTAAATATGAAAATATTAAAATTTGGAGGAAAGTCTTTGTCGAACGGAGACGGAATCAATAAGGTAGTGGCAATAATTGCCGGGAAAGTAAGTAAAGGAGAACAGATTGCAGTTGTGGTTTCCGCGCGTGGAAATGCAACAGATGAACTGGAAGATATATTGGCTTTGGCAGCCAAAAATGGAGATTATAAAGCTCTTTTTGAAGATTTTAAAAGTTATCAGCAGGACGTTTATAATGATGTGGATTTGTCCGAAGAGTTTAATAAGCTGGAAAAACTTTTTGAAGGGGTCAGTCTGATTGGAGATTACAGCGTGAAAATTAAAGACGAAGTTCTGTCCAAAGGAGAGTTGATTTCGGCCAAATTATTGACTGCTATTCTGCAGAAAAATGGTATAAAAGCCAATTTTGCAGATACAAGAGAATTGATAAAAACAGATTCGAATTATGGTGATGCACAACCGGTTGAACAACTTTCGAAGAAAAATGTAGTGACTTATTTTAAGGAACATAATGGGGAGACGGTTAATATTGTTACCGGTTTTATCGGTTCCAATAATAAAAATGAAGCAACGACTCTTGGAAGAAACGGCAGTAATTACACGGCTTCGTTACTGGCTAATTATTTAGATGCGACTGAGCTTCAAAATTATACTCATGTTGACGGAATTTATACAGCCAACCCTGATTTGGTTTTGGATGCCAAAAAAATTGACCATTTAACGTTTAATGAAGCGAACGAATTGGCCAATTTTGGAGCTACAATTTTGCACGCAAAAACTATCATTCCGTTGTTGGAAAAAAATATTCCGCTTCGAATTTTGAACACTTTTAATCATGAAAATCAAGGGACATTAATTACTTCGAATGCAGGAAAAGAAGGAATCAAAACACTTTCGGTTCTTGAAAATGTGGCTTTGGTAAATCTTGAGGGAAGAGGGTTACTTGGAAAAACAGGTGTTGATGCCCGTATTTTCAAGGTGATGGGAGATAACGAAATCAGCGTAAGTATCATTTCGCAGGGTTCGTCTGAAAGAGGAATAGGACTTGTGGTTGATGCCGATAAAGCGACCCGAGCGATGATTGAATTGGAGCGTGAGTTTGAAAATGATTTTTATTCCAAAGACGTCAATAAAATAACAGTAACCGATAATGTTTCGGTGATTTCGATTATCGGCCAAGATTTGAGTACGTTTCATAAACCCTACACGGCTTTAATCAAAAATAAAATTGTTCCAATCCTTTTCAACAACACGGTTACGGGTAAAAACGTGAGTTTGGTTGTGAAAAAATCAGAATTGAACAGAGCACTGAATGTGATTCACGGAGAGATTTTTGGAGTTTCCAAGAAAATCAATATCGCTATTTTTGGGCATGGATTGGTAGGAGGAACTTTGATTAATCAAATTTTGGAATCAGCTGGAGCGATCGAAAAACGCAAAGGAATCAAACTGAATGTATTTGCTATTGCTAATTCCAAAAGTGTACTTTTGAATAAAGACGGAGTTTCCCCAAACTGGAGAAATGAAATCCAGACCAATGGAACTTCATACACTATTGATGATGTTATTGCTTATGCAAATGATAATCACCTAGAGAATTTAATTGCTATTGATAACTCGGCAAGCACTGTTTTTGTTGAAAATTATATCAAATTGGCCGAGAATAGTTTCGATTTGATTTCGTCCAATAAAGTAGCGAATACATTGAGTTATTCATTTTACAAACAATTGCGACAGGTTTTGGATGCGAACCAAAAAACGTATTTGTATGAGACGAATGTTGGTGCCGGTTTGCCATTGATTGACACCATAAAATTACTGCACCTTTCGGGTGAAAATATTACTAAGATAAAAGGAGTTTTCTCTGGAACGTTGAGCTATTTGTTTAATAATTTCTCTGCCAAAGATGTTCCTTTCAGCGATATTTTGAAAGAAGCTATCGATAATGGTTACACCGAACCAGATCCAAGAGAAGACCTATGCGGAAATGACGTGGGTAGAAAATTATTGATTTTGGCTAGAGAATTGGATTTGCAGAATGAATTTGAAGAGATTTCGATTCAGAACCTGATTCCGGAACATTTGCGTGAAGGAGATGTGGCTGATTTCTTGAATAAATTGAAAGAGTTTGATCCGATTTATGCTAAAATTAAAGCGGAACAACAACCGAATCACGTGTTAAGATACATTGGTGAATTGTCCGGTGATTTACAAAACGACAAAGGGAATCTGGAAGTGAAATTGGTTTCGGTACCAAAAGATACCGCCTTGGGCGGCTTGAAAGGTTCGGATTCTTTCTTCGAAATTTACACAGAATCCTATGGAGACCGACCAATCGTTATTCAGGGAGCCGGAGCGGGTTCGGCGGTAACGGCGAGAGGGGTTTTTGGAGACATTTTGAGATTATCGGATAAAGGGTAGTCAATTTAAGATTAATGATTTTTGACCCGAGCGATAGCGAACAGGTGAAACAATTCAGATTTAAAATAAAGACACAATGAAAATAACATTAGACAGAGTAAACGAAAATTTCCATTTTGAATTAAAAAACGAACGCGGACACATCGTAAACGTTGATGCGCGTCCGGAATTTGGAGGCAATGATATGGGACCAAGCCCAATGGAATTGGTATTGATGGGTGTTGCAGGATGCAGTGGAATTGATATGATTTCGATTCTTAAAAAACAGCGTCAGGAAATCACTTCTTTCAAAGCTGAGGTTGAAGGGGAACGTGTACAAGTGGACGAAGCAAAACCATTCAAAGATATTTACGTGGTTTTTTCTTTGGAAGGAACAATTAATGGGGATAAAGCAGCCAAAGCAGCACAGCTTTCTT